>Ga0209281_1000085_pt1 | contig 252561 bp, 234 predicted proteins | sample MedtruBG_FD_187514 | JGI IMG/M metagenome (GOLD analysis project Ga0209281, IMG submission 187514) | Root nodule microbial communities of legume samples collected from California, USA - Medicago truncatula BG (SPAdes) (version 2) | ecosystem: Host-associated > Plants > Roots > Nodule | place...
ACAGGCAGAGCGATCATCAGCCCCTTCAGCACTTTGTTCAGTTGCATTTCTAAGATTCCTTTAGTAATCAATTAATTATTATTTACAGATACGGCGACCAGGCAGGTGATTTTACCTGTCCATCAGTTGCCGGAATACGCGCTTTGAAACGCCCATCTGTAGAAACCAGATTCAGCACAGATCCCATCCCCTGAGAAGAGCTGTAGATTACCATCGTGCCGTTAGGTGCCAGACTCGGCGTTTCATCCAGGAACGTTGACGACAGAACCTGCACGCCACCCGTTACCAGATCTTGTTTGGCAATGTGCTGCTGACCGCCAGCTGTACTTACCATTACCATCGTTTTACCGTCGCTGCTTACATCAGCATCCTGGTTCTGTGAACCTTCCCAGGTAATACGCTGCGGGGCACCGCCGTTAACATTAACTTTATACACTTGCGGACGACCGGCCTGGTCAGAGGTAAAGGCCAGATTCTGGCTGTCCGGGAACCAGGTCGGTTCCGTGTTGTTGCTACGACCGTCAGTGACCTGGCGGATCTGGCCAGAACCAATGTCCATCACATACAGATTCAGGCTACCGGTTTTAGACAGTGCAAAGGCCAGTTTAGAACCATCCGGAGAGAAGGCTGGCGCACCGTTGTGACGCGGGAATGACGCCACCTGGCGTACCGCACCGTTAGACAGCGTCTGGATGACCAGCGCAGAACGGCCGCTTTCAAAGGTCACGTAAGCCAGTTTAGAGCCATCCGGAGACCAGGCCGGAGACATCAGCGGCTGCGGCGAACGGTGAACGGTGAACTGGTTGTAACCATCATAGTCGGAAACGCGCAGCTCATACGGGAACTGACCGCCATTGGTCTGCACCACATAGGCGATACGAGTACGGAACGCCCCTTTAATACCGGTCAGCTTCTCAAATACTTCGTCACTGGCAGTGTGGCCTGCATAACGCAGCCACTGCTTGTTCACTTTATACGTGTTCTGAGCCAGTACGGTACCCGGCGCACCGCCAGTATCCACCAGCTGATAAGCGACGTTATAGCCGCCATCAGGAGCAGGCGTAACCTGGCCGACAACGACCGCATCAATACCCAGCGCAGACCATGCAGCAGGTTGAACTTCCTGCGCAGTGCCCGGCTGCTGCGGCAGGCGAGAACGATCTAATGGGTTGAATTTACCGCTGTTACGCAGGTCGGCTGCGACGATGCCGCCGATATCCTCAGGTGCAGCACCCGGGCCTGCCCACTGGAACGGAACAACGCCGATTGGACGCGCTGAGTCCACCCCTTGGGTGATCTCAATGCGTACTTCTGCATGCAGCACAGCTGCCCACAGCATAAAGAAACTTACCGCTACACGTAATGCCTGCTTCATCATATCTCCCTTATCTGAGTAACATTACCCATGATAATTTAGCAGAATGTTAACAAACTCAAATAGACAAAACTACCCGCCCCCTGACACTAAACCTGGTCTATTTTTCCCCGATTGCACAGGGAAAACATGTTAAGGCTTGAAGTCCATCGGTGCGTTTTTGAATGTCTCATAGATCCCGTCACTTGGAGGCTTAGGGAATTTAGACATACGATTTGTTGCTGCAAGCATCGCCTGGCAAAACGCCGGATCTCCTGCCTCAACTTTGGCATTCAACAAGGTCCCGTCACGCGCTAAGCGAATGCGCAAGGTACAGACTTTACCTTGATACGTTCCCCAGTCATGCAGGTAATTCTTAATTGCGGCCTGAACCTGCGAGCCATAATTATCGATCTCACCTTGTGTAGGGCCACTTGTTTTGTTGCTGCCAGGTCCTGCGGCAGCAGCCCCCCCGGTTTTCGGTGCATTGTTACCTGAACTCAGGTCGCCAATGATATCGTCGGCGGTGGCAGCTTCAGCAGCGGCCTTTTTGGCTGCAGCCGCTTTAGCCGCTGCTGCTTTATCGGCAGCCGCTTTTTTATCTGCAGCTGCTTTTTCTGCAGCGGCCGCTTTTTTATCCGCCGCAGCCTTCTCAGCCGCAGCGGCTTTAGCTGCTGCAGCCTTCTCAGCCGCAGCTGCTTTAGCTGCCGCAGCCTTCTCAGCGGCGGCGGCTTTCTTCGCAGCTTCGGCAGCGGCTTTCTTCTCCGCGTCCTGTGCTGCTTTTTTCTCTGCTTCCTGAGCCGCTTTCTTCGCGGCCTCGGCCTCAGCCTTCTTCTGTGCATCAGCAGCCGCTTTCTTCGCCGCTTCTGCTTCCGCTTTCTTCTGAGCGTCCGCAGCGGCTTTCTTCGAGGCTTCTGCTTCTGCTTTTTTCTGTGCATCGGCAGCGGCTTTCTTCGCGGCTTCAGCCGCTAATTTTGCCTGAGCATCCGCCTGCGCTTTCGCATCTGCTGCGGCTTTGGCTGCTGCCTCTTCCGCTTGCTTTTGCTGTTCCTGCGCTTTCTTCGCGGCATCTTCCGCCTGTTTCTGCTGCTCAGCCTGCTCTTTCGCCGCTTCCTGCGCCTGCAAACGTTCTTTTTCAAGCTGCTTCAGACGCTCCTGCTCCGCGGCCTGCTTTTCACGCAGTTCCTCGGCTTGCTGTTGCGCCTGTTTGTCACGCTGCTCTTCAGCACGTTTTGCACTCGCCTGCTGCTGTTGCTGACGGTTATAGTTTTGCACTACCGCGCCGGGATCCACCATCACGGCGTCAATGGAGGATCCTCCACCGCCGCCCGCTGATGCATCGATATGCTCATCGAACGAACTCCAGATCAGGCCTGCAAATAGAATCACGTGCAGCACTGCGGAGATAATTATCGCTCGCTTAAGCTTGTCGTTCTGTTCGGTTGCCTTTGACACTATCGGTTCCCAAAAACTACGCAGATGATCAAATAGGCTGAGTCATTAAGCCGACTGACTTAACGCCCGCACTATGTAGCAAGTTCAGCGCTTTAATGATTTCATCGTAAGGCACGTCTTTCGCACCGCCGATCAAGAAGACCGTTTTTGGATTGGCTTCAAGACGTCGCTGTGCTTCGGCGATAACCTGCTCTGGCGGCAACTGATCCATACGATCTTTTTCAACCACCACGCTATATTGCCCCACCCCGGAAACTTCAATAATGACGGGTGGTTCATCATTAGAGCTTACGGCCTGTGATTCTGTCGCATCCGGCAGATCAACTTCCACGCTCTGCGTAATGATGGGTGCCGTTGCCATAAAGATCAGCAGCAACACCAGCAAGACGTCAAGCAACGGAACGATATTGATTTCGGACTTGAGCTCGCGACGATTTCGTCCACGCGATCTGGCCATGGTTTACCCCTTGTTGCTCTCGGTGCTGGTAAACGCCTGGCGGTGCAGAATCGCGGTGAACTCTTCCATGAAGTTGTCGTAGTTCAGTTCCAGTTTGTTCACGCGCTGATTCAGGCGGTTATAAGCCATAACGGCAGGGATTGCGGCAAACAGACCAATAGCGGTCGCGATCAATGCTTCTGCAATACCTGGCGCAACCATTTGTAACGTTGCCTGTTTCACCGCACCCAGGGCGATAAAGGCATGCATGATCCCCCACACGGTACCGAACAGACCGATATACGGGCTGATGGAACCTACCGTGCCGAGGAAAGGAATATGGTTTTCCAGCGTTTCCAGCTCACGGTTCATTGAAATACGCATCGCACGTGATGCCCCTTCAACGACCGCTTCCGGTGCATGGTTGTTAGCACGATGCAAACGGGCGAACTCTTTGAAACCGCTATAGAAAATTTGTTCGGAGCCTGAAAGATTCTCACGACGCCCCTGGCTTTCCTGATACAGACGAGAAAGCTCAATACCAGACCAGAACTTATCTTCAAAGGCTTCCGCTTCACGCGTTGCCGCATTGAGGATACGCGTTCTCTGGATAATGATGGCCCAGGAGGCGATTGAAAAACCAATCAAAATCAACATGATAAGTTTAACCAGAAGGCTTGCCTTCAGGAACAAATCAAGGATATTCATGTCAGTCACTGCTTAAACTCCGCGACAATAGACTTAGGAAGCGCACGAGGCTTCATTATGGTTGGATCAACACAAACAATCAGGACTTCTGCTGAGTTCAGCACTGCGTTGTCTGCATTGACGATCCGCTGTGTGAAAACCAGCGAGGTTCCGCGCATTGCTGTAATTTCCGTTTGGACTTCGAGCATATCGTCGAGTCTGGCGGGTGCAAAATACTCCAGCGTCATCTTGCGTACCACAAAGGCAACACGTTCAGCCAGCAAAACCTGCTGACTAAAATGATGATGGCGCAGCATCTCTGTACGTGCCCGTTCATAAAAAGCAACGTAGCTGGCGTGGTAGACCACCCCCCCGGCATCAGTGTCTTCGTAGTAGACCCGAACCGGCCATCGAAACAGCGTTGTATTCACTTTACATCCTGGTAATGCAACAAAAGTTAGCGCTTTAAAACTTCGCTACTATACGCGCGGGAATGATGGTTTGGAATGGGGAGAAGTAAACGGAGAGTAAATTTTTATGGGCTTGGGTAAGCCCATATCGTTAACGGACATTTCTTATTCAGAAGAAAAAGAACATCAGCCCGGCAAGAAGCACAAGATCGGCAATCAGCGGGCAGAAGATCCCCTGCCAGTGAACGGCCTTCGGACGAAAGCCCACGCCGTGAATCACACCGGCACACACCGCCCACATCACGAGAAAACCGTGCCAAATCTCAAGCTCACTGGTTTTTGCCGCGAAGCGCGACGGGTCCCAGAAAATACAGCCTGCCAGCAGTAATGCCATCACTAAAGAAAGCGCCCGTAACGGGCGCTTATCCATTACCGCGTAAAGCGTCGCGATAATGTTCATTAGTGTTTTTCTTCACCTGCTTTAGACGCTTCGATATGTTCAAGCGCCAGGGCGGTGATGACACCAAATGCACAGGCAAGAAGCGTCCCTAAAATCCATGCGAAATACCACATATTCAGCTCCTGACTTAGTACAGAGAATGAGAGTTGCTCTCAATGTCTTCTTTGGTGATACGACCAAACATCTTCCAGTAACACCAGGCGGTGTAAAGCAGGATAATCGGTACGAACACACAGGCCACATAGGTCATCAGGTTCAGCGTCAGCTGGCTGGAGGTCGCATCCCACATGGTCAGGCTTGCATTCAGCATGGTGCTGGATGGCATGACGAACGGGAACATCGCGATACCTGCCGTGAGAATGATGCACGCCAGCGTCAGTGAAGAGAACACGAAGGCCCAGGCCCCTTTTTCCAGACGCGTGGTCAGTACAGTCAGCAGCGGCAGCAACACACCCAGCGCCGGGATAGCCCACAGCACAGGATTATTGTTGAAGTTCACCATCCAGGCTCCCGCCTGACGCGCCACTTCTTTGGTCAGTGGGTTAGACGGCGCTGCGTGGTTAATCGCAGACGTCACCACATAACCATCGATACCGTACACCACCCACACCCCGGCCAGCGCGAAGCAGACCAGCGTAACCAGCGCAGCAACCTGTGCCGTCGCGCGGGAACGCAGGTGCAATTCACCCACGGTACGCATCTGCAGATAGGTGGCGCCCTGAGTCAGGATCATCCCGACGCTGACAATACCTGCCAGCAATCCAAACGGATTCAGCAGCTGGAAGAAGTTGCCGGTGTAATAGAGACGCATGTACTCATCAAGGTGGAACGGTACGCCCTGCAACAAGTTACCGAACGCCACACCGATCACCAGCGGTGGCACGAAGCTACCAATGAAGATGCCCCAGTCCCACATGTTGCGCCAGCGGTTGTCTTCAATCTTAGAACGGTAGTCAAAGCCTACCGGACGGAAGAATAAAGACGCCAGCACCAGAATCATCGCCACGTAGAAGCCGGAGAACGCAGCCGCGTAGACCATCGGCCAGGCCGCGAACAGCGCGCCGCCTGCGGTGATCAGCCACACCTGGTTACCGTCCCAGTGCGGGGCGATGGAGTTAATCATGATTCGACGCTCGGTGTCATTACGACCGAGGAAACGGGTGAGCATGCCCACCCCCATATCGAACCCGTCGGTGACCGCAAAACCAATCAGTAAGATACCGACCAGCAGCCACCAGATAAAACGCAATACTTCATAATCGATCATTTGACGACTCCTGTCTTAGCGTGCCGGCTGAGAAGCCACGTTGGACTGCTCGTAGTGATAGCGACCGGTTTTCAGGCTGCTTGGGCCAAGGCGTGCGAACTTGAACATCAGGAACAGTTCGGCCACCAGGAACAGGGTGTACAGACCACAAATCAGCAGCATGGAGAAGATCAGATCCCCTGCTGTGAGCGAGGAGTTGGCAACTGCCGTTGGCAGCACCTCACCTATCGCCCATGGCTGACGACCATACTCCGCAACAAACCAGCCGGATTCGATGGCAATCCATGGCAGCGGCATGCCATACAGCGCAGCGCGCAGCAGCCATTTACGCTGACCGATACGGTTACGAATCACCGACCAGAACGAGGCCGCAATAATCAGCAGCATAATGATGCCGCAACCCACCATGATACGGAACGCGAAGTACAACGGCGCAACGCGTGGAATAGAGTCTTTGGTGGCCAGTTGAATCTGCGCTTCTGTCGCATCCGCCACGTTCGGGGTATAGCGTTTCAGCAGCAGGCCGTAACCCAGATCTTTCTTCACGTCGTTAAATTGATCGCGAACGGACTGATCGGTAGAACCTGCACGCAACTGTTCCAGCAGCGAGTAGGCTTTCATCCCGTTACGGATACGCTCTTCATGCTGCACCAGCAGGTCTTTCAGGCCAGTAACCTGTTTATCGACGGAGCGGGTCGCGATAATACCGAGCGCATAAGGAATCTGAATAGCAAAGCGGTTTTCCTGCGCATCCTGATCGGGAATACCAAACAGGGTAAATGCCGCCGGAGCAGGCTGGGTTTCCCATTCTGCTTCGATTGCCGCCAGTTTGGTTTTCTGCACGTCACCCATTTCATAACCGGATTCATCACCCAGAACGATGACAGAGAGGATTGCCGCCATACCAAAGCTTGCTGCGATAGCAAAGGAGCGCTTAGCAAAGGCGAAGTCACGACCACGCAGCATATAGTAGGAGCTGATGCCCAGAACGAACATCGCGCCACAAACATAGCCAGACGCTACGGTGTGGACGAATTTCACCTGTGCGACCGGGTTCAGGACCAGCTCAGAGAAGCTGACCATCTCCATACGCATAGTTTCGAAGTTGAAATCAGACGCGATAGGGTTTTGCATCCAGCCGTTCGCCACCAGAATCCACAGTGCGGACAGGTTGGAGCCTAATGCCACCAGCCAGGTCACGGCCATGTGCTGGACTTTACCCAGACGATCCCAACCGAAGAAGAACAGACCTACAAAGGTGGATTCGAGGAAGAAGGCCATCAGACCTTCAATGGCCAGCGGCGCACCGAAGATATCCCCGACATAGTGGGAATAGTACGACCAGTTCGTCCCAAACTGGAACTCCATGGTCAAACCGGTGGCCACGCCCAGTGCGAAGTTGATACCAAACAACTTGCCCCAGAACTTGGTCATATCTTTATAAATCTGTTTGCCGGAAAGGACGTAGACCGTTTCCATGATGGCCAGCAGGAACGCCATACCGAGCGTCAGTGGCACAAAAAGGAAGTGGTACATCGCGGTCAAGGCAAACTGTAAGCGCGACAGTTCGACTATATCTAACATCATGACTCCTTGCTCATCGCATGAAGACTCCGAGAGTGAATCCCGTTAGAAAGGATCCACACGCATGCCCCAATACAAAGTTATCTGCTTCCCTTCTTCGTGACTGATTTCTCTTAAGAGAAAAAAGCGGTGAGGAAAGGTTACAAATACGTTAAGAAAAAACTCTAATTGATCCCGCAAATATAATACGCTGCAAAACCCTTACAATAAACAGGTTTTTATTGAATCAGTTTTACGTTTTACGACGGTGATCAATTTATAGCTAATCCGGCAGTTTTCAGCCAATTTGATCGCGAACAATTTAACGCCTTTTGACACTTTTTTCCAAGGATTAAACATTGATTTAAATCAAAAACGAACGTCTTTGTTAATCATGTTTAATTGCAGTGAGAATGGTAAAAACCATGTTAATGATATGTGCCAGGTGAGATATTGATGTTTATCAAATACAAGAAATAATATAAAAAGCGCGTTTTAATCCACGGCAAAAACGAATCTCTCTTTACATTCGCGTGCTAACATTTAAGCGTAGTTGTCCCCTCGTTTTTTTCCATTGTTCCGCCAGGAACGAGTGAAATCACATTAATTTTACTTTTATCAACCTCATAATTAACACCACAGTGTGACTATTACATGAAAAAGGGCCGCAAATTCTGCGGCCCTGGCGTCTCAGGTAGATTGTCACGCTAATTTAAGGCTAAACGTCCGCGACTGCCCAGGTCGAAACGGACCCGTGATGCCCTGTTGTTCCTCTCTGGCATTGTTAAACTGCTCATTCATGTCTGTTTCATAACAGGCTGAAATTGTCCGGTTCATGGACAGCGAAACGTCACACAACGCAGACTCAGAAGGGTTAAACAGGCGCAGGATCAGCGCATCACGATCTTCAGCCTTTTTCAGCGTACTGAGCTGGCAGCCCGTCGGTGACAGGGTGAACAGACTGTAACGCTCAGGCGTGGTAAACGCGGCGCGATTAAGCTTCATGGCATCCCAGGGGATCTTGTTATAGCAATGGACCGGCGTCAGCCACGCTTTCGCCTGCTGGGCAACCCCGACGTTTTCCGGCGATCCGCTAAAGCTAAAGAGGCTAAAACGACAGTCGAGCGCGCCTCTGACCTGCGAATCAGGTACGGGCATTTTGATACCGGACGGTCTTCCCGGTCGTAACAGCAAATCCTCTTTCCCGAGTAACCCGACGCCGCGCAGGAGCGTCAATGCAAAGGTCTTTTTGTTATCCCCGACCACTTCAAATTCGCGTAGCCCCTCGGTAAAGAGCGCCATGCCATGACGTCCCTCCTGAAGAACGGCGTAATTCAGCAAATTCCAGACAGGGATCGGCGCCTCTTTCCACCCCTCTTCCCGCCAGCAATCCATCGCCTTATCTCTGACGGGACGCGTCAGTGAACCAAATTGCGTATCGGCGAGCACCGTTTCCGTGGTGAACGGTGTGGGGATCAGCACGCGAACCCGATGGTCATCCGCCTGATTATCCAGGTGCACCGCAACCTCTATACGTCGGCTGTTGTGGCTAAGCGTGACCTCAAACTCCGCCACCAGCTTGCCGCTTTGCTGGCGGGCTGACCGTTCGGCCAAATTAGCCGGAACCGCCATGTGGTGCCGAATGACGGCCCGGCTCTGCCAGGCTTCGTGAATAATCTCAACATCGTGGGTTCCCTGAGAGGACGTGAGTCGCCACTCCTCTCGTGAAGGCGAGTAGTCGTACTCGTCCCCGTCATCGGAACTCTCTTCAATCTCCAGCACGCGGTCATAAATCAGACCCGATGCTTTGTCATACAGGTGCAGCGTTCCGTCGTTGTTGAGGTTAATTTGCCAGAAGGCATTTTCCAGCACGCTCGTTGAGGATACGGGCGCGGAGGCCCTTTGCCCGGGCACATTGGGCTCGATGTAAAGGGTTCGGTAGCCCATAGAAGGCAGGATTTGGCTCAGCTGAATATCAAACTCCATAAAGGGTTCGTAATTGCCGTAATGCACAATTTGTCTGTCAATCAGCCCGGGGTCGATTTCACGCACAGCGCGAATGAAATACGGCACTACCTGCCCTTTGTCGTCCCGCAACTGAAACTGACTGGCGCGTAAACGGAGCGTCGTGTTAATCACCTTTTCTCGCGGCCAGGGCATCAGGTTAAACATCACCAGTTTGTCTTCCTCGCTATGCGGCATATTGTCGACAATCTTGCGCATATAAAACGCAATCAAATTGTCGGCCATATCCTCTGCCAGCTCGAATCGGGAGACGATTTCCCGGTGAACCTTGTCGCTGCAGCAGCAGCCAATACTGTCGTGAGCATGATTTTTGAGGATCTCTTTCCACATTTTTTCCAGCAGGCCGTGGTGATACTCAAAGCCCAGCGTCCAGGCGAGGGTCGCCAGGGGTTCAAGACTATTAACGATTTTGTTTTCTATGCGGGCATGCGCAATTTTGATGTCCATGCGCGTCGAGCCAATCGTCCGGTGTACGCGCATATACTTCCCGTCGACAAACTCCCCTTTCAGGGTTGCCAGCCGATCGCGGTGCGCGTCAATATGGTCAAAAACCTCTTCAAAACGGCTCATCACAAAGTGACGCTGTGGATAGATTTCACGCAGCTTTTCCATTACCGCAAAAATATTCTGCTGCAGCGGCATCTGGTCATGACCATTTGGCAGTAAAATCTCCTTCGTGACAGAGGCTTTTTCCAGCACCATAAAGTAATCGTCGAGTCGTTTTCGCAGCCCCGCTTCGTCCTCCGGTAAGTACTTACCAATCGCGTAGCCCAGCGGTAGCACCTGTGCCGTGACCTCGCTGCCGTCGCTGCTTTGCCATAAAAACTCGGTTTTGTCGGTCCCGTGGCGCTCTGAACATCCCCGCCAGAAGATCGTCCGGGTAATGCCAAATCCGTTATAGATATGTGGAAGTTGTGCGGACATACCAAAGGAATCCGGCAGATAACCAATTTTCATCGGTTCACCAAATTCCGAGCAGTCGCGCATCCCGTACATCAGGTTGCGAACGATCGATTCGCCGCTGACAATCGTGGTGTCGGTCTGGGTATACCACGGGCCGATTATCAGCTTTCCGCGCTCAACCAGCGCTTTGACCCGGGGCCGGTTTTCAGGCACGACGGCAAAATAATCTTCCAGCACCGCCGTCTGTCCGTCGAGAACGTAAAATTTGTACGCTTCATCCTCTTCCAGACGCGTGAGGATCTCCTCCATATTATTGACAAGGAGAATGCGTGAGGCTTCGGTGGTGAAGTACCATTCACGATCCCAGTGCATATGCGGCGTAATATGAACGCGAGAGAGAGCTTTCATCGTCGTTTCCTGTGAGTGCATGTTATGGCAGGACGTCTTCGGTGACGTATTTGCCGCTTTTTACCGCGTGACGTCGCCAGAGAAGTAAAATGAACGTAGAGAGGGCGGTGCCAAGCAGCGCCGCACCCAACCAGCCCGCAGCGGCAACAAGACCGCCCATTCCGGCAGAGTGCAGTAAAAAGAGCGAAAAAATGCCTGCCCCCGGCGTGGACAGCCCCACGCCCAGCGATCCGATGATGCCGCCTGTCACCATCGATCCCAGCACAAAGGAGCCGATGACCCGCAGCGGATCTTCTATCGCCATTGGAATGGCCCCTTCGGTGATCCCCGCCAGCCCTAACAGCCAGGTTGACTTGCCGGTTTCGATTTCAAAGGGTTTAAAGAGATGAGGCGCCAGCAGGGTTGAGGCGGTCACGGTAAACGCGGACACCATTTTGACAGAGGCGAAAATCGCATACGGCCCGTAGACACCGTTCGCCATCGCGCCCAGACAAAAGGCGTAGGCCGCTTTATTCACCGGGCCACCCAGATCGAATGAACACATAAAGCCGAGAATGGCTCCCAGCAAAAGCGCGTTGGTTCCTGAAAGGCCATTCAGCCACGCGGTGAGGGAATTGTTCAGCCAGGCGACCGGCTCACCGATCACAAACAGCATCAGACTGCCCGCCCCCAGCACGCCGATCACCGGATAGAGGTAATAGGTTAAAAATCCGTTGTAACGATTGTTTAAACGAATATGGTTTTTTACCCAACGCATCAGGTAACCGGCAATCAGCCCACCTGCGACGGCACCCAGAAAACCAGAGCCAATCATGTTGGCCGCAAGCCCTGCCGCAAAGCCAGGAGCCAGCGCGGGTTTATCCCCCAGAGAATACGCGGTGTAAGCGGCAAGCACCGGCACCATCAGAATCCCCAGCATGCCGCCGCCAAGTTTGCGATACATCCACAGCCACGAGTTTTCCTGATCGAACAGATGCTGTAGCCCCAGCAGCTGGGCCAGCAGCACCGCGACGGCCAGCACGGTCCCCCCCGCCACAATCAGCGGCACGGCAAAGGAAATGCCGCTTAGCAGCGCTTGTTTGAGTTCGGTTTTAACGCTTTTATCCGTTGTGCCGTCGGCGGGTTCAGAACGCGTGACCGAGGACGGCTCAAGCGCAAGTGCACGATGGATCAACGCTTCTGCGTGGCGCAGTGGCTCCGCAACCGGGACGGAAAGAGAGGGAATCCCCAGAAAACGATCACGCTCTTTAATGGCCACGTCTGCCGCAAAAATACACGCCTGCGCGCTCCGCAGCTGCTGCGGAGTCAGGCGGCCTTCTATACCGTTCGCCCCCTGCTTTTCTACGACCACGTTAACGCCAAGCTTGCGCCCCGCCTTCTCAAGGTATTCAGCTGCCATATAGGTATGCGCAATCCCTGCCGGACAGGCGGTAACGCAGACCAGCACAGGCGCACCTTCCCGAGGTGATATCTTTACCGTTTGGGGGGCATTATCCAGAGCTGCAAGCAGGTCCGACGCCGTGGTTGCCGCCATCACCCGGGTCCGCAGGTCATCATCTGCCAGGCGGCTGGTTAACTCCGTCAGCAGTTGAATATGCGTCGAGCCCGCTTCCGTCGGCGGAATGGCGAGCAGAAAAATCAGCTCGACGTTTTCAGGCCCGTCTACGCCATCCCACTGCAGCGGGTCGCAGAGTGTTGCCACGGCAAAAGCCGCCTCTTTCACCGCATCTGTTTTGCCATGCGGCACCGCCAGACCTTCACCCAGGGCGGTGGGCCCCAGCGATTCACGAAGGAAGACTTCCGCCAGAAAGGCGTCGCAGTCAGTGATAACGCCCAGCTCAGAAAGGCGCATCGCCAGCTGGCGTATGGCGTCCTCCCGGCTGGAAAAATGCGCCTGCACGCAGACCGCGCGCGGGTGGGTCAGAGTCGTCAGGTTCATCACGAGCCTCGCAGTGAGAATGTTTTTGTCTGCGGGAAGTGTGTCAGAGAAAAAGATACATTTATGTGATCATTTTCACTAATGGCTATAATTTGTATTTGAGTTGTATTATTTACAAATTAACCGTTAAGGGCATAATTCATTGAAAAGGTATGACACAGGCTTAAGAAAATGGGCAATAAACCGATGTATCGGCAGATAGCCGATGCGTTACGCGAGAAAATCAGCGCCGGGGCGTTAAAACCGGGCGATGCACTGCCAACGGAATCGAGCCTCCAGGAGACCTACGGCGTCAGCCGCGTGACCGTACGCCAGGCCTTAAAACGACTCACTGACGAGCAGATCATTGAGAGTATTCAGGGCAGCGGCTCGTACGTAAAAGAAGATCGCGTTAATTACGATATTTACCAGCTCACGGGTTTCTACGAGAAACTGGCCGACAGAAACGTTGATACCCACAGCGACGTGAAAATTTTCGAAGTGATCAAGGCCGATGCGCGGCTGGCAGAAAAACTTGAGCTCACGGTCAATGACAACGTCTGGCACGTCAAACGCGTGCGCTTCATCAAGCAAAAACCGGTCAACCTGGAAGAGACGTGGATGCCACTGGCGATGTTTGCCGATCTCACCTGGGAAGTGATGGAAAAGTCGAAATACCACTACATAGAGCAGACCAAAAAGATGGTTATCGATCGCAGCGAGCAGGAGCTGGTGCCGGTGATGCCGTCAGACGAGGCCATAAACGCCCTCGCACTCGATCCCACAAAACCTGTCCTCGAAAAAGTGTCTCGCGGATTTCTGAAAGACGGTCGTGTTTTTGAATACAGCCGTAACATATTTAACAGCGACGATTATAAATTCACGCTGGTTGCCCGACGCAGACAATAAAAAAGGCCGCTTTTCAGCGGCCAACCATGTCGAAACGGACAATTATTATGTCAAAGCTCCCCTTTCAGAGAGCAGAGAGGATTTACTTAATGATAGATTTGAGCGCCTCGCCGATATCGGCCAGGCTGCGCACGGTTTTCACGCCTGCGGCTTCCAGCGCGGCAAATTTCTCATCTGCCGTCCCTTTACCACCCGCGATGATGGCGCCTGCGTGGCCCATACGTTTGCCTTTCGGCGCGGTTACACCTGCGATGTAACCCACAACCGGTTTAGTCACGTGATCTTTGATGTAAGCAGCCGCTTCTTCTTCCGCGCTGCCGCCGATCTCACCGATCATCACGATCGCTTCGGTCTGTGGATCTTCCTGGAACAGCTTCAGGATATCGATGAAGTTAGAACCCGGGATAGGGTCGCCGCCGATACCCACACAGGTAGACTGACCGAAACCGTAATCAGTGGTCTGCTTAACTGCTTCATAGGTCAGGGTGCCGGAACGGGATACGATACCGACTTTACCTGGCTTATGAATGTGGCCTGGCATGATGCCGATTTTGCACTCGCCTGGAGTGATCACACCCGGACAGTTCGGGCCGATCATACGCACGCCTGCTTCATCCAGCTTCACCTTCACGGTCAGCATATCCAGCGTCGGGATACCTTCGGTGATGGTGATAATCAGTTTGATGCCCGCGTCGATCGCTTCCAGAATGGAGTCTTTACAGAACGGTGCCGGAACGTAGATCACGGTCGCGGTCGCGCCGGTTGCTTCTACCGCTTCACGAACGGTATTGAATACTGGCAGACCCAGATGCGTGGTGCCACCTTTACCTGGGGTCACGCCGCCAACCATCTGCGTACCGTAAGCAATTGCCTGTTCGGAGTGGAATGTCCCCTGGCTACCGGTGAAGCCCTGACAGATAACCTTGGTATCTTTATTAATTAAAACTGACATTATTTCCCCTCCACTGCGGCAACAACCTGCTGTGCTGCGTCCGTCAGACTTTTCGCTGCAATAATATTCAGGCCACTGTCAGCCAGTTTTTTCGCGCCGAGTTCAGCGTTGTTCCCTTCCAGACGCACCACAACCGGGACGTTAACACCCACTTCTTCTACGGCACCGATGATACCGTCGGCAATCAGGTCGCAACGCACGATACCGCCAAAGATGTTAACCAGTACGGCTTTCACCTTGTCGTCAGAGAGGATGATTTTAAACGCTTCGGTCACGCGCTCTTTCGTCGCACCGCCGCCCACGTCCAGGAAGTTCGCCGGCTCGCCGCCGTGCAGTTTAACGATGTCCATGGTGCCCATTGCCAGGCCCGCACCGTTAACCATGCAACCGATGTTGCCATCAAGTGCCACATAGTTCAGTTCCCACTGTGCCGCCTGCGCTTCACGTGGATCTTCTTGCGACTGGTCGCGCATTTCACGCAGATCGGCCTGACGGAACAGCGCGTTGCCGTCAGCGCCCAGTTTTCCATCCAGGCAGATCAGATCGCCCTGCGTGGTGATAACCAGCGGGTTAATTTCGATCAGCGCCAGATCGCGATCCAGGAAGATATTCGCCAGACCCATAAAGATCTTAGTGAACTGCTGAACCAGCTTGCCTTCCAGACCCAGTTTGAACGCCAGCTCACGACCCTGGTAAGGCATAGGGCCCGCCAGCGGATCGATAGCCACTTTGTGGATCAGGTGCGGGGTCTCTTCCGCCACTTTTTCAATTTCCACGCCGCCTTCGGTAGAGGCCATGAACACCACACGACGTGAGCTACGGTCTACCACTGCGCCGAGGTACAATTCTTTCGCGATATCTGTCGCCGCTTCGACCAGAATCTGGTTTACAGGCTGACCGTTCGCATCTGTTTGATACGTTACCAGGCGTTTGCCCAGCCAATGTTCAGCAAAGGCACGGATCTCTTCTTTGCTCTTAACGACCTTCACACCGCCCGCTTTACCACGGCCACCAGCGTGAACCTGACATTTAACTACCCACGGGCCGGAACCGATTTTAGAGGCGGCTTCTTCTGCTTCGCGTGGGGTAGTACAGGCATAACCCACCGGAGCCGGCAAGCCTGACCTGGCAAACAGCTGTTTAGCCTGATATTCATGTAAGTTCATGTGTTCTATCCATCCTTCAGGGTAATCGTTATCTTTAAACCTGCAGGCCGGTGCGGTGTCCGCGCCGGATAGCGCTACGCTTATCCGGCCTACAGGGCAGGTGACGCTAAAGTGTTACTACACGTCCAGCAGCAGACGCGTTGGATCTTCCAGCAGCTCTTTAATCGCCACCAGGTAACCCACCGACTCACGGCCATCGATCAGACGGTGATCGTAGGAGAGTGCCAGATACATCATTGGCAGGATCTCAACTTTGCCGTCTACCGCCATCGGACGATCTTTAATTGCGTGCATGCCAAGGATCGCGCTCTGCGGCGGGTTGATAATTGGCGTGGACATCAGGGAACCGAATACACCACCGTTAGTAATGGTGAAGTTACCGCCGGTCAGGTCATCAACGGTCAGCTTACCGTCACGGCCTTTCAGCGCCAGTTCTTTGATTTTCTTCTCGATATCAGCCATGCCCAGGGTGTCTACGTCACGCAGAACCGGGGTCACCAGGCCGCGTGGCGTTGAAACCGCCATGCTGACGTCGAAGTAGTTGTGATACACCACATCTTCGCCATCAATAGACGCGTTCACTTCCGGGTAGCGTTTCAGCGCTTCAACGACCGCTTTCACGTAGAACGACATAAAGCCCAGACGGATGCCGTGACGTTTTTCAAACGCGTCACCGTACTGCTTGCGCAGGTCCATGATAGGTTTCATGTTGACTTCATTGAAGGTGGTCAGCATGGCGGTGGAGTTTTTCGCTTCCAGCAGACGCTCAGCAACACGCTTACGCAGACGCGTCATTGGCACGCGTTTTTCACTGCGTGCGCCCAGCGCTGGCTGTGCGGCAGGTGCCGCTTCAGGGGCTTTCGCCTCTTCTTTAGCAGGGGCTTTCGCCAGGTGTTTTTCCACGTCTTCACGGGTCAAACGACCACCCACACCGGTGCCTTTAATGGCGCTGGCTTCAAGATTATGCTCACCCAGCAGGCGACGGATCGCCGGGCTGAGCGCATCGTTAGTCTGCTCTTCCAGAGAGGCTTGCTGACGCTGGGCCGGGGTAGACGCTTTTTCGTCAGACTTGGCGCTGGACTCTTTTCCACCGCTGTTGCCTTCGCGCAGGCGACCCAGGATCTGGCGAGAAGTGACGGTCGTCCCCTCATCTTCCAGCACTGCATCCAGAATGCCATCCGCCGATGCCGGTACTTCCAGTACCACTTTGTCAGTTTCGATTTCTACCAGCACTTCATCGCGCTTGACGCTGTCGCCTGGTTTTTTATGCCAGGTCGCAACGGTGGCGTCAGCGACGGATTCAGGCAGGTCGGGAACAAGAATATCTACGCTACTCATTATGTATCCTTTAATTAATCGACGTTCAGCGCGTCATTGACCAGATCTTGTTGCTGCTTCTGGTGAACGGACATATACCCTACTGCCGGAGAGGCAGAGGCCGGGCGACCTGCGTAACGCAGACCAGACCCAAATGGAATCACATCACGGAAATGATGCTGGCTGCAGTACCATGCGCCCTGGTTAAGCGGCTCTTCCTGGCACCAGACAAAATCATGTACGTGAGCATAAGGTTTCAGCGCTTCCTGCACCGCCTGGTGCGGGAAGGGATAAAGCTGTTCGATACGCACGATGGCGACATCTTTCTGATCTTTCTTGCGGCGCTGTTCCAGCAGGTCAAAATAAACCTTACCAGAACACATCACGACACGCTTCACCGCCTGAGGATCAAGGTCGTCAATCTCACCAATCGCTGGCAGGAACGTACCGTTAGCCAGCTCGTCAAGCGAGGAGACCGCCAGCGGATGGCGCAGCAGAGACTTCGGTGACATGACAATCAGCGGACGGCGCATACCGCGCAGCGCCTGACGACGCAGCATGTGGTAAACCTGTGCCGGGGTCGACGGGACGCAAACCTGCATGTTCTGCTCAGCGCAAAGTTGCAGATAACGTTCCAGACGCGCGGAAGAGTGCTCCGGCCCCTGCCCTTCGTAGCCGTGTGGCAACAGCATAACCAGGCCACACATACGGCCCCATTTCTGTTCGCCGGAGGAGATGAACTGGTCGATAACGACCTGCGCACCGTTGGCGAAGTCACCGAACTGCGCTTCCCAGATGGTCAGGGTGCGGGGTTCTGCCGTGGCGTAACCGTATTCGAAGGCCAGCACCGCTTCTTCAGACAGCACGGAATCCCAGACCTTGAACTGGCCCTGACCGTTATGCACGTGCTGCAGTGGGGTGTAGGTTGAACCGTTCGTCTGGTTGTGAATCACCGCGTGACGGTGGAAGAAGGTTCCGCGTCCCGCATCTTCGCCGGACAGACGTACCGGAATGCCTTCGTCCACGAGTGTTGCGTAGGCCAGATTTTCCGCGCCACCCCAGTCGAACAGCTTCTCACCTGCCGCCATTGACTGACGGTCGGAGTAGATTTTCTGCACGCGGGACTGCATCTCAATGGCTTCCGGCACCGTACTGATGCGTTTCGCCAGCTCCTGCAAACGCTTCATCTCGACCTTGTTCGGGTAGCTCTCATCCCACTCATGGTTGAGGTACGGCGACCAGGTAAAGGAGTGCATGTTCATTGGGCGCAGCTCTTTCACCACGCATTCGCCGGCATCCAGCGCATCGCGGTAAAGATTGACCAGCTCAGTCGCATCTTCCAGCGTCGCGACTTTTTCTGCTTCCAGTTTGTCAGCGTAGATTTTACGCGGCGTCGGATGCTTTTTAATCTTCTGATACATCAGCGGCTGGGTTGCACTCGGCTCGTCCGCTTCGTTATGGCCATGACGGCGATAGCAGAAGAGATCGATGAACACATCGCGTTTAAAGGTATTACGGAAGTCCAGCGCCAGACGGGTAACGAAAGCAACGGCTTCCGGGTCATCCGCGTTAACGTGGAAAATAGGCGCCTGAACCATCTTACCGATGTCGGTGCAGTACGGGGTAGAACGCGCATCCAGTGGGTTAGAGGTCGTGAAGCCCACCTGGTTGTTGATCACGATGCGAACGGTACCGCCCACTTCGTAACCCCGTGCTTTGGACATGTTCAGGGTTTCCTGAACCACGCCCTGCCCGGTGACCGCCGCATCACCGTGGATGGTGATCGGCAGCACTTTATTGCTGCTTGGTTCGTCCAGACGATCCAGGCGCGCGCGCACGGAGCCGATAACCACGGGGCTGACGATTTCAAGGTGCGACGGGTTAAACGCCAGCGCCATGTGAACCAGACCGCCTTCGGTTTCGATATCTGATGAGAAGCCCATGTGGTACTTCACATCGCCCGTACCCAGATGTTCTTTGTGTTTACCCGCGAACTCATCAAAGAGGTCCTGCGGTTTTTTACCGAGCACGTTAACCAGCACGTTCAGGCGACCGCGGTGGGCCATGCCCAGGACCACTTCACGTGTCCCGCTCTTGCCCGCGTGGCGGATAAGCTCTTTTAACATCGGCACTAATGCGTCGCCGCCTTCCAGCGAGAAGCGTTTTGCACCCGGGAATTTTGCACCAAGATAACGCTCAAGGCCTTCCGCTGCGGTCAGCTCGTTGAGAAAACGTTTTTTCTCATCAGTGCTGAAACTGGCGTGACCGGTCACCGATTCGATACGCTGCTGGATCCAGCGTTTTTCGTCGGTCGACGTGATGTGCATATATTCTGCACCGATGGAGCCGCAGTAGGTTTGCTTCAGCGCCTCCAGTAATTCTCCCAACTTCATCGTGTCTTTGCCGCTGGCAAACGAACCCACGTTAAAGGTTTCCTGGAAATCGGCCTCAGTCAGATCGTGGTACGCTGGATCGAGATCCGCAACGCGGTCCTGTTTCCATAATCCCAGTGGATCAAGATTGGCATGCTGATGACCACGGAAGCGATAAGCATTGATGAGCTGCAGGACTTTAACCTGCTTCACATTGGTGTCGGGGTCAGAAATCGAGGAAGAGTAACGTGAGGCATCCTTCGCCAGACGACGGAAATAATCACGTGTTTTGGAATGGAATTGATCCGGTTTGACCCCAGTTCCAGGTAACTGCTGGAACATGGAACGCCAGTTAGCGTCCACTGAGTCAGGATCGGTTAAGAAGTCTTCATAGAGCTGTTCTATCCAGCTCTGGTTCGCACCAGAGAGGTAAGAAGAGTCCAGCCAGGCTTTCATTGCGCCGTTCTGCATCGTGATCCCTTAAGCATGTGTATGCTTATTTCGCCGTAGAAACTACCACGTACAACACGTACGTGCCGGGGTTCACCTGCGAGCTCTTATGTTGTCTTGGGCTCGCGAAGGAACCTTTAAAAACTGCCATTAATCTTCTTCGTTCAGGCTGCGACATCGTTGGCTGCCTTGTCTCGCGCTGAACGCCTCGATTACTGGATATGCCATTGTGGCGGTTTTTAAAGATTTCCTACAATCTATCCCCTCTCCCTTTGGGAGAGGGTTAGGGTGAGGGGAACAGCGCCCCCTCTTATGTCTTACGCACTACGCTGCAACAACATCGACTTGATATGGCCGATGGCCCGCGTCGGGTTAAGCCCCTTAGGACATACACTGACGCAGTTCATGATGCTATGGCACCGGAATACACTGAAAGCATCACTTAAGCCTTCCAGACGACTATCGGTCTCGGTGTCACGGCTATCGATCAGGAAGCGATAAGCGGCCAACAGACCCGCAGGACCAACAAACTTGTCCGGATTCCACCAGAAAGACGGGCACGACGTCGAACAGCATGCGCACAGAATACACTCGTACAAACCATCGAGTTTCTCGCGCTGCTCGGGCGACTGTAAATGCTCGCGAGCCGGAGGATTTTGCCCATTATTCAACAGGTAAGGCTTAATCTTCTCATATTGTGCATAGAATTGCCCCATGTCCACCACCAAATCACGCACGACCGGCAGGCCAGGCAGAGGACGGATAACAATTTTCTGCCCTGCACGCTGCAACGCCGAAATCGGTGTGATACAGGCCAGGCCATTTTTGCCGTTCATGTTCACACCGTCAGAGCCACACACCCCTTCACGGCAGGAACGACGAAACGACAGTGTCGGATCTTTCTCTTTCAGCTGCATTAAGGCATCAAGCAGCATCATGTCGCGACCTTCTTCCGCTTCCAGGGTGTAATCCTGCATATGCGGAGCGTCATCAACATCCGGGTTATAACGATAAACTGAGAATTCGAGTTTCATTATCCTGTCTCCGCATTAATAAGTACGAATCTTCGGCGGGAACGCCGGACGCAGTTTCGGTTCCATATTGACGCTACGACGCGTCATGGATTCCGACTCTGGCAGATACAGGGAATGGCACAGCCAGTTTTCGTCATCACGATCCGGGTAGTCGAAGCGGCTATGCGCGCCACGGCTCTCGGTACGGAAGTTCGCAGAGACCGCAGTGGCGTAAGCGGTTTCCATCAGGTTATCCAGCTCCAGACACTCGACGCGCTGGGTATTGAATTCGCTGGAGGTATCGTCGAGACGGGCGTTTTTCAGACGCTCGCGGATCGCTTTCAACTGCTCAAGCCCTTTCGCCATTGCGTCACCTTCACGGAACACCGAGAAGTTGTGCTGCATGCATTCCTGAAGCGCTTTACGAATTTCGACCGGATCTTCACCGTCACGGTTACCGTTCCAGCGATTAAGACGCGCCAGTGACGCATCAATTTCCGCCTCGGTTGCGTCACGCAGATCGCCCTGTTCAGCGATGGATTCCTGCAGATGCAGACCGACCGCACGACCAAATACCACCAGGTCAAGCAGGGAGTTGCCGCCAAGACGGTTTGCACCGTGTACGGATACGCAGGCGATTTCGCCCACGGCAAACAGGCCAGGGATCACAACGTCTTCACCCTGCGCGTTCACAGTCAGCGCCTGACCAGTTACTTTGGTCGGAATACCGCCCATCATGTAGTGGCAGGTTGGGATGACCGGAATCGGCTCTTTCACCGGGTCGACGTGTGCGAAGGTACGGGAAAGCTCCAGGATGCCCGGCAGGCGAGATTCCAGAACCTCTTTACCCAGGTGATCCAGTTTGAGTTTAGCGTGTGGGCCCCATGGGCCGTCGCAGCCGCGGCCTTCACGGATTTCGATCATGATGGAACGCGCCACCACGTCACGACCCGCCAGGTCTTTCGCGTTCGGAGCGTAACGCTCCATGAAGCGCTCGCCGTGTTTGTTCAGCAGGTATCCGCCTTCACCACGACAACCTTCTGTCACCAGAACACCTGCCCCGGCGATGCCGGTTGGGTGGAACTGCCACATCTCCATATCCTGCACCGGAACGCCCGCGCGGATCGCCATGCCAACGCCGTCGCCGGTGTTGATGTGGGCATTGGTGGTGGACTGATAAATACGGCCCGCACCGCCGGTTGCCAGCACGGTCGCGCGCGCTTTGAAGTAAACCACTTCGCCGGTTTCGATGCACAGTGCGGTACAACCCACTACCGCGCCATCTTCGTTTTTCACCAGATCCAGCGCGTACCACTCGGAGAAGATGGTGGTGTGGTTTTTCAGGTTTTGCTGATAGAGCGTGTGCAGCAGTGCGTGACCGGTTCGGTCAGCCGCTGCCGCAGTACGTGCCGCCTGCTCACCGCCGAAATCTTTCGACTGGCCGCCAAACGGACGTTGATAGATAGTGCCATTCTCCAGACGGGAGAACGGCAGACCCATGTGATCCAGTTCCAGAATCGCTTCCGGCCCGGTTTTACACATGTATTCAATCGCGTCCTGGTCACCAATGTAGTCCGACCCTTTTACGGTGTCGTACATGTGCCATTCCCAGTTATCTTCATGGGTATTACCGAGCGCAACGGTGATGCCACCCTGCGCAGAGACGGTGTGCGAACGGGTCGGGAACACTTTTGAGAGCAGCGCACAGGTCTGGCCGCTCTGGGAAATTTGCAGTGCGGCACGCATACCTGCGCCACCCGCACCAATGACTACAGCATCAAATTCTCTGACTGGCAGTTTCATTACACACCCCACACCACAACGAATCCATAAATAACGTAAACCACCAGTGCGACAACAATCAGAAGTTGCAGAGGGAGGCGAATCGCCAGAGGTTTAACGTAATCGGTCAACACCTGCCACATGCCAATCCAGGCATGAATAAGAATGGAGAAGAGCGCCAGCAGGGTGAACACTTTGGTGAAGGCAGATCCAAAGAATCCGCTCCAGATTTCCCACGTCAGCGTGTCGCTGGTCGCGAAGAAACCAATCATGTAGATGATGTAAAGCGTGAGGACGATGGCAGTAGCGCGGACCAGAATGAAGTCATGTACGCCGTTGCGTCCTAATGCGGAGGCGTTGCTTACCATACGAGGACTCCTGCGAGAATTGAAAGCACGACAGTGATGACAAAAGAGATATTCGCTGACCGTTTCCCGGCTTCGAACGTTTCTTCCAGATAGCCAAAGTCCATCATCATGTGGCGAACGCCCACAACGACGTGGTACGCCAGCGCCGTCAGAATGCCCCACATGATAAATTTCACGAAGAAGCTGTTCATAATGGCGGAGGCCTGGAGGAATCCTTCAGGAGACGAGAGGCTGGTTCCCAGTAACCACAGCAGAATGCCAACCGCCACAAACGTAATCACACCGGATACGCGGTGCAGAATGGACGCTATGGCCGTTACAGGGAATCGGATCGTTTTCAGATCCAGATTGACAGGTCTTTGTTTTTTCACATTTCTTATCATGAATAACGCCCACATGCTGTTCTTATTATTCCCTTTGGATTTCGCGTCACAGGAAGGCGGCAAGTCCGGGAATCCCCGTGAACACAAGCAATCTGTGACCGGGACAAGCGGGCGCAGCCAACGCACCTGTAGCGTGAAAGACTATGGGATTTCCTTACTCCGGCTGCGTGCGGGTCAGACAGCGTTCCTTTTCTATAACTGCGCGTCATGCAAAACATTGCTTCCAAATGCTAAAACGACACGTTACAACGCTGGGTGGCTCGGGATTGCAGGGTGTTCCGGAGACCTGGCGGCAGTATAGGATGTTCACAAAATCATTACAATTAACCTACATACAGTTTGTCGGGTTTTATACGGAACAGTGATCGGAGTCACGATAACAACATCTTTTTAATTTTTAATCATCTGATTTGACAAATGTTAAACAATATTGTTACAAACGTCATCAGAAAAGGCATATAATGCGCAAAAGTTATGAGGTCTCTCTTTCACCTGACAATTAGTTATGTAACAGTGTGATGGTATTGACCGAAGTTATCAGGACAGTTATTAGTGATATACAGGTTTGAATAATTCGGACTGCGAAGACACTGATTTGCTGTTAATTCTCTGATTTTCAGTCGTTTACCTGCAAGGCGCCATAGCTCTGTACCCTGGTTTCTCCTCGTGAGCTGAGCGGTAAGCCAAATAACAAACTGGTAACGAACGAATATCAACAGAATGCAAATCCCAGACACATCGTCATTCGCGCCAGAAACAGTGCGAAGGGCAAAGTGTTTAGCAGTCTTAGACATAAGGCGCTAAGGAGACCGTAAATGGCTGATACAAAGGCAAAGCTCACTCTTGGGGGTGACACTGCTATCGAACTGGATGTGCTAAAAGGCACGCTCGGTCAGGACGTAATTGACATCCGTACGTTGGGTTCAAAAGGCGTATTCACTTTTGATCCTGGTTTCACCTCCACCGCATCTTGCGAATCCAAAATCACCTTTATCGACGGTGACGAAGGTATCCTGCTCCATCGCGGCTTTCCCATCGACCAGTTAGCCACTGAATCCAACTATCTGGAAGTGTGCTACATCCTGCTGAACGGCGAAAAACCGACGCAGAAAGAGTACGATGAGTTCTGTACTACCGTGACGCGTCACACCATGATTCACGAGCAGATTACCCGTCTGTTCCATGCTTTCCGTCGTGATTCCCATCCGATGGCGGTCATGTGCGGGATCACGGGCGCACTGGCGGCGTTCTACCACGATTCGCTGGACGTAAATAACCAACGTCACCGTGATATCGCGGCGTTCCGTCTGCTGTCGAAGATGCCGACCATGGCGGCGATGTGTTACAAATATTCCATCGGCCAGCCGTTTGTTTATCCGCGCAATGACCTCTCCTATGCGGGTAACTTCCTGAATATGATGTTCTCCACGCCGTGTGAAACCTACGAGGTTAATCCGGTTCTGGAGCGCGCAATGGACCGTATTCTGATCCTGCACGCCGATCATGAGCAGAACGCATCCACCTCTACCGTGCGTACCGCAGGCTCTTCTGGCGCAAACCCGTTCGCCTGTATTGCAGCAGGTATTGCCTCTCTTTGGGGACCGGCGCACGGCGGCGCAAACGAAGCGGCACTGAAGATGCTGGAAGAGATCAGCTCCGTTGAACACATTCCTGAATTCGTGCGTCGCGCGAAAGACAAGAATGACTCCTTCCGCCTGATGGGCTTCGGTCATCGTGTTTACAAAAACTACGATCCGCGTGCCACCGTGATGCGTGAAACCTGCCACGAAGTGCTGAAAGAGCTGGGCACGAAGGACGATCTGCTGGAAGTGGCGATGGAGCTTGAGCACATTGCGCTGAACGACCCGTACTTCATCGAGAAGAAACTGTACCCGAACGTTGATTTCTACTCTGGCATTATTCTGAAAGCGATGGGTATTCCGTCTTCCATGTTCACCGTGATTTTTGCGATGGCCCGTACCGTAGGCTGGATCGCACACTGGAACGAAATGCACACCGACGGCATGAAAATCGCGCGTCCTCGTCAGCTTTACACTGGCTACGAGCAGCGTGATTTTACGTCTGATATCAAGCGTTAATGTTAAGTTGGGTGAGGCCTGATGCCCTCACCCCGGCCCTCTCCCACGGGAGAGGGAGAACACACTAAAAACGGTAACCTTCGGGTTACCGTTTTGCGTTTACCTGTCTGCGGCCTGATGCCCTCACCCCAACCCTCTCCCACGGGAGAGGGAAAACACATTAAAAACGGTAACCTTCGGGTTATCGTTTTGCGTTTACCTGTCTGCGGCCTGATGCCCTCACCCCGGCCCTCTCCCACGGGAGAGGGAGAACACACTAAAAACGGTAACCTTTGGGTTACCGTTTTGCGTTTACCTTTGGCATCCGGGGCACCAGTAAAAGGGTCTTGACGACAGCGTGGTCTTTTCGATGATTCCACCGCAGCGTTCGCAAGCCTTGCCCTGGCGGTGAAAGACCTTGAAGCGAAATAGCGCGCCATGATGCTTATTATCATCCACCACACCGCGCGTGTTGTAAGACAAACGCGGAATCTCCAGTAACGCATGGGACAGCGCATCCAGATGCGCTTCACTGAGCTGTGAGGCTTTATGTTGTGCCGCCAGCCCCACCTCCCACAGGATTTCTACCCGCAGATAGTTCCCTAATCCTGCCAGAAACGCCTGGTCGAGCAGCAGCCCGGAAAATTGCCGGTTGCGAAACGTCGGCGATAACAGTCGCGCCTTAACATCTTCAGGCGTCAGGCGCAGATCGAGAACATCAGGACCGACCCGCTGTAGAAAGGGGTGCGTCAGCAGTTGCTCCGGCGTTAACATCTCGATATCCGAGGCGCTATAGAGCAAAATTGCCTTATCCGCCGCTTGCAGCTTGACCCGCAAAACGCGTGTCGTTTGCAGTTCTTCACCGGCATTGATCACCCGCCAGACGCCGTAAAGTTGATTATGGCTATATAACGTCAGGTTATGGGAAAAATGGGTCAGCAGGGCTTTACCACGCGTTTCAATATGCGTAACGGTTTGCCCAATGAGCCCGGCTTCAAACTGTTTCAACTGAGGAAAGGCAAACCACGCCCCGGTCAATGGTTTGCCTTTTATCGCCGCCTCCAGGCTATCCGCTGCACGGCGGATTTCCGGACCTTCTGGCATACTTACTCCCTGAATCAGTGCGTCGCACCGCCTGTTATTTTGATATCCGTGGTCTGGCGTAACGCCACCGTAATGGCGATTTCCAGCGCCTCTTTTACCGTCTCTGCCGCCATGCTGGGTGCCCCTGGATGGGCCGCCGCCTGCTGAGGAAGATAAGGAATATGGATAAATCCGCCCCTGGTTTCCGCCTGCCCGCTGATTTTATTCAGCAGGCCGTACATCAAGTGATTACAGACAAAAGTGCCTGCCGTCTGCGACACGGAAGCCGGGATCCCGCGCTCACGAAGCGCAGCCACCATCGCCTTGACAGGCAGTGAGCTAAACCATGCTGCCGGGCCGTCCGGAACAATGACCGCGTCGACCGGTTGCTGTCCATCGTTATCGGGAATACGGGCGTCATCGACGTTGATCGCCACGCGCTCTACGGTGATATCCACGCGCCCCCCCGCCTGGCCGACAGCAAGGACTACCGCAGGCGAAAGCGCATCAATGGCTCCGTTCAGCACGGCTAAAGACTCACCGAAAACACAGGGTAACTGACGCGCCACAACGCGACAATTTTCAATGATCATCCCATCAAATTGTTTCACCACTTCCCAGGAGGGATTAATGCTTTCGCCCCCGAAGGGCTCAAAACCTGTCACTAATACAGTACGCATCGTCACTCCTTACAGGAACATCAGGAAATAGAGCAGGAAAACGTTCACGATCAGCAGCAGCACGCCGGTGGGCACCTGCGCCTTGATCACCGCGTTTTTATCCGGCAACTCCAGCAGGGCAGCGGGCACGATATTGAAGTTAGCCGCCATCGGCGTCATTAAGGTTCCACAGTAGCCTGAGAACATACCAATCGCTGCCATCACCGCCGGATTCCCGCCATGCTGCAAGACCAGAATCGGAATCCCGATCCCCGCGGTCACAATCGGGAACGCCGCAAAGGCGTTACCCATCACCATCGTCAGCAGGGCCATCCCGATAGCATAGACCGCCACGGCGATAAACCGACTGTCCACCGCCAGATAGGTTTGGGTCAGCCAGGAGATCCCTTCCCCCACGCCGGCTGCGGTAAAGAGAAGGCCCAGGGTTGCCAGAATTTGCGGCAGGATAAATGCCCATCCGATGGAGTCCAGCAGACGGCGCGCCTCCTGAATCGGCTGATGCACCTTTTCATGCGTCATCTTCACCGCCATCACCAGGCCAATCAGCGAGCCGACCGTCATGGAAAAGAGCGTCACCAGCGTGGAATGATTGCCCGGCCCAAACAGGCTCTCCTGTAAACCGGGAATGTGGTTAAACATCAACACACCGATCACCGTCACCACCGGAATCGCCAGGGCGGGATAAAACAGTCGGTTGCCCAGACGCTTCGCGCTGCTTTCACGCTCTTCCTGTTTACGCTGATGATAACTGCCCAGGCGCACGCCGCCGAAACCGGCAATCAGGGCTAATCCAACGACCGCGACGCCGACGGCAATGTGCACCGTGCGTTTATCGCCCACCAGCTGATACGTCCAGTCGCCCAGGAGGAAAATCAGGCCGTACAGGCCCCAGAAAAGACCGGTAGTCAGACGGCGGGGGTTTGCTTTATCACGAAAGGACATCACCGCGACAATCAGCAGCACCAGCCCGGCGAGCCAGTACAGATAACTTTGCTGGAAATTCATGCGCGATCTCCCTGTCCGGTCGTGGTTTTTGCCAGTTCGCGTTCAAGGTGTTTATCCAGCCGCCACAGTCTTGTGGCATGAATAATAAAGGCACAGAGCGCGGTCGGGATCCCCCAGAGAGCAATGTGCAGCGGCTCGGTCTGGATCCCGCCGGATTCCAGCATAAAGTTATGCATAAAGATGATGGCGCCAAAGGCAACGAAGATGTCTTCTCCGAAGAACAGCCCCACGTTGTCCGTTGCCGCTGACATTGCTCTCAGGCGATAACGTACCGCCCCCGGCAGCGCGCCATATTTTTTCTCCGCAGCACCTTCCGCCATCGGAGCCAGTAAAGGACGCACCATTTGCGGATGCCCGCCAAGGCTGGTCAGGCCCATCGCTGCGGTGGCTTCACGCACAAAGAGATAGACGATCAGCAGTCGGCCCGCGGTTGCACTGTGAATTTTGGCAATCCACGCCTGCGCCCTCTCCTTCAGCCCATGGCGTTCAAGCAGGCCTATGACTGCCAGCGGGATCAGCAGGATATACGGCAAATTTCGCGTATTCAGGAACCCTTCGCCAAGCTTTTCGAGGATGGTGGTGACGGGCATATGTGCCGCCACACCGGTCACAATGCCGGCAACGATGACCACCAGAACCGGATTGAAGCGTAAGAGAAACCCGACCACAATCACCGCAATACCGATGAGTGGCCAGAGGGAGAGCGTCTCTGCCATGATAAAATTCCTGTCGTTGTCGTGTGTTGTGTTTACTGTTGTGCGTTACGCACTGATTTTAATGTGGTTAATACTAAATGCTTCACGCAGCCGACGGGCAAACGCCAGCGCATGTTCTCCATCACCGTGCAAACATACCGTCTGCGCCCGCACGTTTGCCCACTCGCCGGTGAGACTTTTTACCCGGCCATTCAGGACCATCTCCAGCGTCTGCGCCAGCGCCCGCTCTTCCTCTTCGATCAACGCGCCCGGCTCGCTCCGTGGCACCAGACTCCCGTCGGCCCGATATCCGCGATCGGCAAAAACCTCTTCCCGGGTCACCAGACCGTAACGTTCACCCGCCCGGATAAGCTCACTGCCCGCAAGCCCCACCAGGATCAGGCCGGGATCGATGGCCTGCACCGCACGGGCGATAGCCTCTGCCAGTGCAGCGTCCTTCGCCGCCTGGTTATACAACATGCCATGCGGTTTAACGTGGCTGAGTTGCCCCCCTTCCGCGCGCGTGATGGCCTGTAATGCACCAATCTGGTACAGCATCTGGGCGAATACCGTGTCCGGAGGCAGGTTCATCGCCGTCCGCCCGAAGTTCTCCCGATCGGGGAAGCTGGGGTGCGCGCCAATGGCAACTCCCTGTTTCATCGCCTCGCGCACGCACGTCTGCATGGTCTCGGCATCGCCCGCATGGTAGCCGCAGGCGATATTGGCCGATGAGACCAGCTGTAACAGTGCGGCATCGCTGCCACACCCTTCACCCAAATCCGCATTCAGATCAACGACGATCATTCAACCTCCATGCCAGTTGTTCGATGTACTGCTTCTGCACGCGTCGCGCCTCAAGCGCGTCTTCCAGCGTGCAAAGGACGAAGTGGATCGGCTGTCCGAGAGGAATTTGCGCCAGATGGTACATATCGGCTTCAATAATGCAGGCAATACGGGGATAACCGCCGGTGGTTTGGGCATCGTTCATTAACACGATGGGCTGGCCGTTATGCGGCACCTGTATCACACCCGGCAAGAGACCGTGCGAGACCATTTCGCGATCGGTATTACGCATCAGCTGTTGTCCCTGCAGACGATAACCCATGCGGTTACTCTGCGGGCTGAGCTTCCAGGGCAAACGCCAGAACGCATCCTGCGACGGCTGATCGAACTCATGATATTCCGGTCCGGGCAGCGCACGAATACGATTACTCCAGAGCAACTGTTTGATCCCCTGTGCCTCTATGAACGGGCGTTGACCTTGCCCGAGCGGCAGCCTGTCGCCATCTTTGAGCAGGCGGCCTTCAAACCCGCCCATGCCGGTTTTCAGATCGGTGCTGCGCGAATTCATCACCACAGGGACATCAATACTGCCTGCAACAGCCAGATAACTTCTCACGCCGTGTTGTGGACGACGAAGCGTCAGGCGCTGCCCGGCTCTCGCCCTGAGACGCCAGCCGGTCCAGACAGCGGCATCGTCCAGAGTGGCTTCACACCCCGCGCCGGTGAGGGCAAACCAGGTATCCGCCTCAAACTCAACGCAACATTGACCCAGCGTGATTTCCAGCGCGGCATCATCAGGATCGTTACCCACAAGAACGTTAGCCATTTGCAGTGCCGGTTTGTCCAGCGCTCCGCAATAGCTGATCCCGGACTGCCGTTGCCCCATTCGTCCGCCATCCTGCACGGAGGTATAAAGTCCGGCACGTATCACTTTTAACATACGCCCTCCTTCTGGGGGACAAATCGCACCGTATCGCCAGGCCTTAACAGGACGGGTTCGTCACGCTGAGGATCGAACAGCGACAGGTCAGTGTGACCAATCAATTGCCAGCCGCCGGGTGAGGCCAGAGGATAAATCCCGGTCTGCGCCCCGCCAATACCGACCGAGCCTGCGGGTACCATCAAACGCGGTTCCCCACGACGGGGGATTGCCAGCTGCGGCGGTAATCCACCCAGATAGGGGAAGCCAGGCTGGAAACCTAAAAACCACACCACATACTCAACCGAGGCGTGCAGCTCCACCACCTGCTTTTCGCTCAGGCCGGCGTGTCTGGCCACCTCACCCAGATCGGGCCCGGCTGCTTTTCCATAGACCACCGGGATGTCGATAAAGCGGGATTCAGGCTCCAGGGCCTCACTCTCCTCCCACCAGCGCTGCAATCGCTCAATCGCATCCAGCGCCACCGACTGGGGATTACGTAGCACTACGGTGATGTTGTTCATCCCCGGAATGGCTTCGACCACTTCAGGGATTTCTGCCAGCCGCTGGGTTAAACGCCAGATTCTTTTTTGCGTAGCCATCGTCACCGGAGGCTCAAGCTCCAGAACAACGGCCTTTTCGCCTAATAAATAACAACGCGCTCGCTGCACTTATGCACCTCTCATCAGGCGGGATTAGGGATATCAATAAAGGTGACGTCCAGGTCGGTCGTTTCGTTCAGCCATTCGCTTAAGGCTCGAATGCCCCCGCGCTCGGTGGCGTGATGCCCCGCCGCGTAGAAATGCAAACCCTGCTCACGCGCCGAGTGAATCGTCTGTTCAGATACCTCACCGGTAATAAAGGCATCCACGCCAAATCGCGCCGCATTATCGATAAAGCCCTGCCCTCCGCCTGTACACCAGGCGATACGTTTCACTAAATCCGGCCCGGTATCGCCGCTCCATAGGGGACGGCGACCCAGTCGGGCTTCAATCCAGGAGGCCAGCTCCAGACCCGGTACCGGCATGGACAGCTCACCCCATGGCACCAGCGGTTCAATTTCGCCCATCACCGTGATCCCCAACAGCTGAGCCAACTGGACGTTGTTGCCAAGCTCCGGATGGGCATCCAGCGGCAAATGCCAGCCGTACAGGTTGATATCGTTTGCCAGCAACGTTTTCAGGCGATTGCGCTTCATGCCACGAATAATGGGCGCTTCGTTTTTCCAGAAATAACCATGATGCACAATGACCGCATCTGCCCCCTGGCGCACGGCTTCATCCAGCAGCGCCTGGCTTGCGGTGACGCCGGTCACGACTTTCTGCACCGTTTCGCGGCCTTCGACCTGCAAACCATTCGGACCGTAGTCGCTAAAGCTGCCGCTGTTCAGCTTTTCATTAATCAGAATTTCCAGTTCGCTGTTTTTCATCGTGAGTCTCTTTAAGCTTTTCGGGCGGCTTCATAGGCCGCCAGCGTGGCGACGCGCGCCTGTTTATGATCGACAATCGGGCGAGGATAACGCAGGGTTTTCCCTACTTTATCCGCCCATCCCCAGGGTTCATGGATGGCTTTGTCTGGCACATCGGCCAGCTCCGGCAACCACTGACGAATAAACTCGCCGGTCGCATCAAATCGTTGCCCCTGGGTGGTCGGGTTAAATATGCGAAAATAAGGTGCGGCGTCGGTTCCCGTTGAGGCTGCCCACTGCCAGCCACCGTTATTCGCAGCCAAATCGCCATCAATTAGCTGAGAAATAAAATAACGCTCTCCGGTGCGCCAGTCGATAAGTAAGTCTTTCACCAAAAAACTGGCGGTGATCATCCGCAGACGGTTATGCATCCAGCCGGTTTCATTAAGCTGGCGCATGGCGGCATCCACAATCGGATAACCGGTTTGACCGCTTTGCCAGGCCTCAAGATGCGCCTCATTGGCCTGCCACTGAACTTTATCCGTCCAGCGGATGAAGGGCCGATGCTTACATAATTCAGGGTGATACGTCATCAGATGACGGTAAAACTCCCGCCAGATGAGCTCGTTCAGCCAGACCGACCCGGCACCACCGTCCAGCGCCTGAGGTTGTTCTGCCAGCAGCCGATGCAGACACTGACGCGGTGACAAAGCCCCCAGCGCTAAACAGGCCGACAGACGACTGGTCCCCTCAATGGCAGGAAAATCGCGTTGGGTTTCATATTCACCCGCATGATGTTTGCAGAAATGGCGCAGCTGGGCGATGGCCGCTTTCTCATTATCAGGAAAGCGCGTGCTGTCGAACGCCTGCTGGGGGTAATCAAACTGAATGTCCGTCTGCGGCGGGACCTTCACCTCACGGTTTGCAGGGGCCGCAACGCATTCAGGTAAGCTCTCCTTCAGCCGTTTAATAAAGGCGTTTTTGAAGGGGGTGAACACCTTGTACATTTCGCGATTGCCGGTCATCACGCTGCCCGGTGGTAACATAACGCTATCGTCAAATCCCTGGCAGACCACCTCTGTGGAGGTTTTTTCCAGTTGCCTGTCGCGCTGCTGTTCATTGAACTCATACTGATAGTTATAAAAAAGATGGCTGACCTCGTACTGCGCGCAAATCGTCTGCACCTTTTTAACCTGGGCATCAAAGTCGCTCACCTCATCGTAAATCAGAGGGATACCCTTTTCAGCCAGCGCTTGCTGTAAATGATTCAGATGTGAACGCAGGCAGGCTGCCTGTCTCGGCGCCATGTCATGCCGCCGCCACTGCTCCGGCGTGGCAATAAACAGGGCGAGCACCTTTGCGTGTTGAGCGCGGCAGGCCGCCGCAAGCGCGATGTTGTCATGTACGCGTAAATCCGCGCGAAACCAAACCAGATGGGTGGGCATAAAACTCCTGGCAATTGTCCATTATGTCCGTAAGGCCATGCCATTAAAGAGAAAACGGCAGGCTTTTATGTACTTTGCCATGAAGTGTAGACGGGATGAAATAAAAAAGGCCGCCTGTAACGGCGGCCTTAACGCTACTTGTCTTGCGTAATCATGGTAAGGGCAACAAACCCGGACGGTTCATCACTCTTCACCACGAATACGCTGGCGACAATGAACGCGATGCATAGATAGCGTTTCATTATGCGGTCCCTGCAGCTAACCGCTCCACCGTTCACCACCGGTGATAAGTCGGTGGACTCAAGCTCTGAAGGAAGCTTGACTGACGGTTGGGGTAACACCTTTCCCGGGACCGGTGCCCATGTGCGAGATGGCGGAAAGGGACGCTGCATACTAAACGCCGTACGAACAAAGCGTCATCCGCAAAACTGTTCTTTAGGAATATATTTAGTGCGCAGGATTTTAATTTTTAAGTAAGCAGAAGTATGCTTATCATCCTCTGAAGGGAGCTTGAAAATCTTCCCAACGGACCGCGAATCCCGAGGGACAAAAAAACCGCCACATTGCTGTTGGCGGTTTTTTTATGCCTGTGTGGCGTCTTTTATTAGTAGAAATCGCAGGTCGCTTTCTCGGCCTGATCCATCCATACCGGCTTTTCGCTGGTTTTCGCCCAGACGCGGTGCAGATAGCTATAAAAACGTGCGCGATCTTTCCAGAAAAGCATCACCGGCAGCGCCAGTATTCCCGCCACTACGGCGAAAGCACGGCGTAAAAAGACCACATGAGCTGGATACGCTTTGTAAAAGTCCATTGTTTTCTCCCCTATAGTTGGCCGGAAACGTTATCCGGAAATCAAAATTGGTTATCTGGCTAAAATAGTACCGCTTTGTATGTAATTTTACTACTCATCCGACCACTATTTTTTATTCATTTAGTGAATATTTACAGTTTACCCGTAATTAAGTTACAAAAAAGCTAACAAGATACTAACCATTAGTAAAACAATGGTTTTTCTGTCTTTATACTTTTTTTACACCTGCCTGCCGCATTTTTGCGAAATCTTTGCGCCGCAAATCCTACTGTTAGCACAAATACAAATGTCACCCGGAGGTGAATTGTGAGTGCAGGTCTGATTGCCGGCATCGTGCTGGTGTTCCTGTTATTGGGTTATCTGGTCTATGCCCTGATTAATGCGGAGGCATTCTGATGGCTGCCCAGGCATTTTTACTTATTGGTGTTTTTTTACTGGTGCTCTTCCTGCTGGCAAGACCGTTGGGAACGCTGCTCGCCAGCATGATCAACAACGTCGCGCTGCCAGGCGTGGGGACAGTGGAAAAAGGGATTTGGCGCGCGCTCGGTATTACCGATCGTGAAATGAACTGGCGTCAGTATTTGCTGGCCATCGTCCTGCTGAACCTGTCCGGCCTTGCCTTATTATTCACCCTGCTGATGCTACAGGGCATTCTGCCGTTGAATCCGCAAGGGCTGCCCGGTTTGTCCTGGCACCTGGCGCTCAATACCGCCGTCAGTTTTGTCACTAACACCAACTGGCAGTCCTATGCCGGTGAAACCACGCTGAGCTATCTCAGTCAGATGGTGGGGCTCACCGTACAAAACTTCCTGTCGGCGGCAAGCGGTATCGCCGTGATGTTCGCCCTGGCCCGCGCCTTTACGCGTCAAAGCATGGGGACGCTGGGAAATGCCTGGGTGGATGTCACACGTATCACCCTGTGGGTACTGCTGCCCCTTTCCTTGCTGATCGCCCTGTTCTTTATTCAGCAAGGTACCCTGCAAAATATTCTCCCTTATACCTCGTACACCTCGCTGGAAGGGGTGAAACAGATGCTGCCGATGGGGCCAGTCGCCTCGCAGGAAGCGATCAAAATGCTCGGCACCAACGGCGGGGGCTTCTTTAACGCTAACTCATCCCATCCTTTTGAAAACCCGACGGCGTTGACCAATCTGGTACAGATGTGGGCGATTTTCCTGATTCCCGCTGCGCTCTGTTTTGCGTTTGGCGATGTGGTGAACGATCGACGCCAGGGGCGCGCCATTCTGTGGGCGATGTCGCTGATCTTTATCGTCTGCGTCGCGCTGGTGATGTGGGCTGAGTGGCAGGGAAATTCCCACTTCCTGGCGCTGGGTGCGGATAGTGCCATCAATATGGAAGGGAAAGAGAGTCGCTTTGGCATCCTGGCAAGCAGTCTGTATGCGGTGGTGACCACGGCGGCATCCTGCGGCGCTGTAAATGCAATGCATGACTCCTTCACCGCCCTGGGCGGCATGATCCCGCTGTGGCTGATGCAAATTGGCGAGGTGGTCTTCGGCGGCGTTGGCTCAGGTCTGTACGGCATGATGCTGTTTGTCCTGCTGGCGGTGTTTATCGCCGGACTGATGATTGGACGTACGCCGGAATATCTGGGTAAAAAAATCGACGTACGCGAGATAAAACTGACCGCACTGGCCATTCTGGTCACCCCGGCCCTGGTTCTGATGGGCACCGCGCTGGCGCTGATGACTGATGCCGGACGCAGCGGCATTTTCAACCCGGGCATCCACGGTTTTAGTGAGGTGCTCTACGCCGTGTCGTCTGCGTCGAATAACAACGGTAGCGCCTTTGCAGGCTTAAGCGCGAACTCCCCTTTCTGGAACTGTTTATTGGCCTTCTGCATGTTTGTCGGTCGCTTCGGGGTGATTGTCCCGGTGATGGCGATTGCCGGCGCGCTGGTGAACAAAAAAATTCAGCCCACCACCAGCGGCACGCTGCCCACCCACGGCGCGCTGTTTATCGGCCTGCTGATTGGCACCGTATTGCTGGTCGGTGCTTTGACCTTTATCCCCGCCCTCGCGTTAGGCCCGGTCGCGGAACATCTTTCTTTACGTTAATTGTGCGGAGACATGCGTCATGAGTCGTAAGCAACTGGCCCTGTTAGAGCCTTCTCTGGTTCGTCAGGCGCTGATGGATGCGGTGAAAAAATTAAGCCCGCGGGTGCAATGGCACAATCCGGTGATGTTTATGGTCTGGATCGGTAGCGTACTGACCACCCTGCTGGCCATCGCCATGAGTACCGGTCACCTGGCCGGTCAGGCATCCTTTACCGCAGCCATTAGCGTATGGCTGTGGTTCACCGTGCTGTTTGCCAACTTTGCCGAGGCATTAGCCGAAGGGCGTAGTAAGGCGCAGGCTAATAGCCTGAAAGGCGTCAAAAAAACGGCCTTCGCCCGCAAACTGCGTGAAGCGAAATACGGAGCCCAGATGGATCACGTTCCGGCTGAAGATCTGCGCAAAGGTGACGTGGTGCTGGTCGAAGCGGGCGATATCATTCCCTGCGACGGGGAAGTGATTGAGGGCGGTGCTTCCGTCGATGAAAGTGCCATCACCGGGGAGTCTGCGCCGGTGATCCGCGAATCCGGCGGCGACTTTGCCTCGGTGACCGGCGGGACGCGTATTCTCTCCGACTGGCTGGTGATCCAGTGCAGCGTCAATCCGGGCGAAACCTTCCTCGATCGAATGATTGCCATGGTTGAAGGCGCGCAACGGCGTAAAACGCCTAACGAAATCGCTCTGACCATTCTGCTGATTGCCCTGACGCTCGTCTTCCTGCTTGCCACCGCGACGCTATGGCCCTTCTCCGCCTATGGCGGCACCGCGGTCAGCGTGACGGTGCTGGTGGCCCTGTTGGTCTGCCTGATCCCAACCACCATCGGCGGTCTGTTGTCTGCCATCGGGGTCGCCGGGATGAGCCGGATGCTCGGCGCAAACGTCATCGCCACCAGCGGACGCGCCGTGGAAGCCGCGGGCGATGTGGATGTTCTGCTGTTGGATAAAACCGGGACGATCACCCTTGGTAATCGTCAGGCGTCTGAGTTTTTGCCAGCGCCAGGCGTAGATGAAAAAACGCTGGCTGATGCCGCGCAACTCTCTTCGCTGGCGGATGAAACGCCGGAAGGCCGCAGTATCGTGATCCTCGCCAAACAGCGTTTCAATCTGCGCCAGCGTGATGTGCAAAGCCTGAACGCCACCTTTGTGCCCTTCACGGCGCAAACCCGTATGAGCGGTATCAATATTCAGGACCGAATGATCCGCAAAGGGTCGGTTGACGCCATCCGCCGTCATATTGAGGCTAACAATGGGCATTTCCCGCCCGCGGTCGACACGCTGGTCGAGAACGTAGCACGTCAGGGGGCAACACCGTTAGTGGTGTGCGAAGGCGCAAATGTGTTGGGGGTGATCGCCTTAAAAGATATCGTGAAGGGAGGCATAAAAGAACGCTTTTCCCAACTGCGTAAAATGGGGATTAAAACGGTGATGATCACCGGGGATAACCGTCTGACCGCCGCAGCCATCGCCGCCGAAGCAGGGGTGGACGATTTTCTGTCTGAGGCCACACCGGAGGCCAAGCTGGCCCTGATTCGCCAGTATCAATCCGAAGGTCGTCTCGTCGCCATGACCGGTGACGGCACCAACGACGCCCCGGCGCTGGCACAGGCGGACGTGGCGGTGGCGATGAACTCCGGGACCCAGGCCGCTAAAGAGGCGGGCAACATGGTCGATCTGGACTCCAATCCCACCAAACTGATCGAAGTGGTGCATATCGGTAAACAGATGCTCATGACGCGCGGGTCGCTCACCACCTTCAGTATTGCCAATGACGTGGCGAAATACTTCGCCATCATTCCTGCCGCGTTTGCCGCCACCTACCCGCAACTCAACGCGCTGAATGTGATGCATCTGCACTCTCCGGCCTCGGCGATCCTGAGCGCGGTAATATTTAACGCCCTGATTATCGTCATCCTGATCCCGCTGGCCCTGAAAGGGGTGAGCTACAAGCCGCTTACCGCTGCTGCCATGCTGCGCCGTAATCTGTGGGTGTACGGCCTCGGCGGACTCATCGTTCCCTTTATCGGCATCAAACTGATCGACATTCTGCTTACCGTTTTTGGGCTGGTTTAAGAGGCAAATCAAATGACTATGTTACGCCCGGCTATACTTCTTTTTATTCTTCTGACGCTGGTCACTGGCGGTCTGTATCCGCTGGCGACCACCGCTCTGGGTCAATGGTTCTTTAAGGATCAGGCCAACGGGTCGCTGATCGTTCAGAACGGTGAAGCACGCGGTTCACGCCTGATTGGGCAAGATTTTACAAACGCCGGTTACTTTCAGGGACGTCCTTCCGCCACGGCGGAAAGACCGTATAATCCACTGGCTTCGGGCGGGAGCAATCTGGCCGGCAGCAACCCGGCGTTAGATGATGCCATCACGGAACGCGTCGCCGCATTGCGCCAGGCGAACCCGCAGGCCAGCCGCAAGGTTCCCGTTGAGCTGGTGACGGCCTCCGCAAGCGGGCTGGATTACAGCCTGTCGCCTGAGGCCGTGGTCTGGCAAATCCCGCGCGTGGCGGCAGCCCGGCAGCTCTCTACCGAAGCGGTGCGTCACCTGGTGGACGCGCACACCCAAAAACCACTGGTCAGTTTTATCGGCATGCCGGTGGTGAATATTGTTGAACTGAATCTGGCGCTGGATGCGCAAAGGAAAAACTAAATGACCGACGAGCCTTTGCGCCCCGATCCGGACCGGTTGCTTGAACAGACAGCAGCTCCCCATCGCGGCAAGCTGAAAGTCTTCTTTGGCGCCTGTGCGGGCGTCGGGAAAACCTATGCGATGCTCGCTGAGGCACAGCGGTTACGGGCGCAGGGGCTGGATATTCTCATCGGCGTCGTCGAAACCCACGGTCGTAAAGAGACCGCCGGGCTGTTGAGCGGGCTGGCAACGCTGCCCGCCCGCAACATCAATCATCGCGGTAGACGGGTGACAGAATTTGACCTTGACGCTGCCCTGGCCCGTCGCCCTGCCTTGATCCTGATGGATGAACTGGCGCACAGCAATGCGCCAGGTTCACGTCACCCCAAGCGCTGGCAGGATATTGAAGAGCTGCTGGAGGCCGGGATTGACGTCCTGACCACCGTCAACGTTCAGCATCTGGAGAGCCTCAACGACGTGGTCAGCGGAGTGACGGGAATTCAGGTTCGCGAGACCGTCCCCGATCCTTTCTTTGATTCTGCGGATGAGGTGGTGCTGGTGGACCTGCCGCCGGACGATCTCCGTCAACGTCTGCATGAAGGTAAAGTCTATATCGCGGGGCAGGCTGAGCGTGCCATTGAACATTTTTTCCGCAAGGGTAACCTTATTGCTCTGCGCGAGCTTGCGCTCAGACGCACGGCGGATCGCGTGGACGATCAGATGCGTGCCTGGCGCGATCGGCAAGGTCAGGAGCGCGTCTGGCATACGCGTGATGCCATCCTGCTGTGTATCGGGCACGGTAGCGGTAATGAAAAACTGGTCCGCACCGCTGCCCGTCTGGCGGCGAAATTTGGCAGCGCCTGGCATGCCGTCTATGTCGAAACGCCGCATCTTCACGCGCTGCCGGAACATCAGCGTCGCGCCATCTTAAGCGCGCTACGCCTGGCGCAAGAGCTTGGCGCAGAAACCGCCACGCTGTCCGATCCGGCAGAAGAGAAAGCGATTCTTCGTTACGCCCGCGAGCATAATCTGGGCAAAATTGTTATTGGCCGTCGCCAGCATCGTCGCTGGTTCAGCCGCGAATCGTTCGCCGATAAACTGGCAAAGCGCGCGCCCGATGTGGATCTGGTGATTGTGGCGCTCGATGACAAACCCGTCGCCCTCCCGCCACGCACGCCGGATGCCCGTTCAATCAGCGAAAAATGGCGCATTCAGCTGCGTGGCTGTCTTGTCGCGGTCGTGCTGTGCGCCCTAATAACCTTTGTCGCCAGCCAGTGGCTGATCGCATTTGATGCCGCCAACCTGGTGATGATCTATCTGCTGGGCGTGGTTATTGTGGCACTCTTTTACGGACGCTGGCCGTCCGTGCTGGCGACCATTGTTAACGTGGTCAGCTTTGACCTCTTTTTCATCGCACCACGCGGCACGCTGGCCGTCACCGATGTGCAATACATTCTCACGTTTGCCGTCATGCTTTCCGTCGGGCTGATTGTCGGTAATCTGACCGCGGGGGTGCGTTATCAGGCGCGCATTGCCCGCTACCGCGAGCAGCGCACGCGCCATCTCTACGAAATGTCCAAATCCCTGGCCGTGGGGCGCACGCCACTGGATATTGTGCACACCAGCGAACAATTTATCCGATCAACCTTTCATGCGAGCAGCCTGATTTTGCTACCGGATGAGCAGGGCAAACTGAGCCCATTGACCGCTGCGAGCGGAATGTCGCCGTGGGATGAGGCCATCGCCCGCTGGAGCTTTGATAAGGGGCTTCCCGCCGGCGCGGGCACCGATACGCTGCCTGGCGTCCCCTATCAAATTCTCCCGCTGCGAAGCGCGCAAAAACAGCTGGGTCTGGTGATTGTCGAACCGACAAATTTACGTCAGTTAATGATCCCTGAGCAGCAGCGTCTGCTGGAGACGTTCACTCTGCTGGTGGGCAGCGCGCTGGAGCGGCTGGCGCTGACGGCAAGTGAAGAACAAGCGCGTCTGGCAAGCGAAAGGGAGAGCGTTCGTAACGCCCTGCTCGCGGCGCTTTCTCACGATTTACGCACACCGTTGACGGTATTATTTGGTCAGTCCGAAATCCTGACTCTGGATCTGGCCAGTGAGAATTCACCCCATGCGCCGCAGGCCAGCGAAATTCGTCAGCATGTGCTGAACACGACGCGCCTGGTCAATAATCTGCTGGATATGGCACGCATTCAGTCTGGTGGTTTTAACCTGAAAAAAGAGTGGCTGACGCTGGAGGAAGTGGTCGGTAGCGCACTGAAAATGCTCGAGCCCGGATTCGGCGGGCACGCTATCGCCCTGTCGTTGCCGGAACCTTTAGCGCTGATTCATGTGGACGGACCGCTGTTCGAACGGGTACTGATCAATTTGCTGGAAAACGCACTAAAATATGCCGGACCCAGCGCCCATATCGGACTTAACGCCAGCGTGCACCACCAGATGCTTAAGCTGGAGGTCTGGGATGACGGACCGGGCATTCCCGCCGGACAAGAGAAAGCGATATTTGAGAAGTTTGCCCGCGGAAATAAGGAGTCAGCGATTCCGGGCGTGGGTCTGGGGCTGGCGATTTGTCAGGCCATTATCGACGTTCACGGGGGCGCCATCACGGCCCAAAACCGCCCGGAAGGCGGCGCCTGTTTTTGTGTTACACTGCCGCTGGATCCGCCGCCCGAACTTAATGAATTACCAGAGGATTTGTGATTAACGTTCTGATTGTTGAAGACGAACTGGCTATCAGCCGCTTTCTGCGCACCGCGCTGGAAGGCGATGGCCTGCGCGTGTATGACGCCGGAACATTACAACGCGGTTTGATTGAAGCCGCGACCCGCAAACCGGATCTGGTTATCCTGGATTTAGGTCTTCCGGATGGAGACGGCATTGATTTTATCCGTGAGGTTCGCCAGTGGAGCCAAATGCCGATTATCGTGCTCTCGGCCCGCACCGAGGAGAGCGATAAAATTGCCGCCCTCGATGCCGGCGCGGACGATTATCTCAGTAAGCCCTTCGGCATTGGTGAACTGCAGGCCCGGCTGCGCGTGGCACTCCGTCGGCACAGCGCCACCACGTCGGCCGAGCCGGTTTATACCTTTTCAGATGTGCGGGTCGATCTTGCCGCCCGGCGCATACAGCGAGGGACAGAAGAGATCCACCTGACCCCAATTGAATTCCGTCTGCTGGCCGTTTTGCTCAATAACCATGGCAAAGTCCTCACTCAGCGTCAGCTGCTGAATCAGGTCTGGGGGCCTAACGCGGTTGAGCATAGTCATTATTTACGCATATATATGGGCCACCTCCGGCAAAAACTTGAAAAAGACCCCGCACGCCCTCTCCATTTATTAACGGAAACCGGTATCGGTTATCGCTTTATGTTGTGAATAGTTATTCACCATATTACTCACCTGACTTTAAATCCTGCTGAAAATTATTTACGCAATAACGCATTCGTTATTCCAATAATTTTTATGGGTGAATAGGCACAGCTTAAAAACACATTGCTAACAATACAACAACAAAACAGCATTTTTATCGGTGATATTCACTTCTGGCGAATAATTATTTCTGATCAGATCGATTATTGGTGATCATCTTCACAGTTTACCTTCCTTTACTGGATAAAATGACCGTGCTTTCAATTACTGAAAGGAAAATTAAGCATGGAAAACAATAATCGTTTAATGCCCCATATCAGGCGGACAACGCATATTATGATGTTCGCCCACCGCAACAGCTTTGACTTTCATTTCTTCAACGCCCGTTAGTCCCTCGATCCGGGTGCATTTGCTTGCAGGCTATACTGAAAACTCTTTTTAAACAGTTAATTGCCTGTTAAGACGTGCGCTGCCTCTCTTTAGATCCTGCCTTTGTCGCAACCGGACGGCATGGATTTAATCAATTAAAAGTCAATTAACTGATTATTTATCAGCGACCTGATATTGCCTTTTATTCCGGAAATATCGATTTCTTTTAATGAGGAATCGAGGGCCACTTATTATCTAAAATAACGAGTTGAACATGAATAAATTAAAAATTGCTGCCAGCCGTGCGTGTCCGGATTGCTTTACCACTACCCGTGAAATGGTTGAGGTAAGCGCCTCCGATTATATTGACGTTGCAGCCGTTGTGCTTGCTGTAGGCGATATTTTTAATGGCACCATAGAAACCATCGAAGCCACCGGTTTTGGCATCCCAATATTTATCGCCACCCATAAAGAAGAAATTGTCCCGGCGGAGTATTTATCGCGCATCCACGGCGTGTTTGAGTACAACGATAACAGTAACGACTTTTACGGAAGACAGCTTGAGGCCGCGGCGCAAAAGTACGAAACACATTTACGCCCACCGTTTTTCCGCGCACTGGTCGATTACGTCAAACAGGGAAACAGCGCGTTTGATTGTCCGGGGCATCAGGGCGGGCAGTTTTTCCGTCGCCACCCTGCCGGCAACCAGTTCGTCGACTTCTTTGGTGAGACGCTGTTCCGTTCAGACCTGTGCAATGCTGACGTCGCAATGGGCGATCTGCTCATCCACGAGGGCGCACCTTGTATCGCACAACAGCACGCGGCAAAAGTCTTTAATGCCGATAAGACCTACTTTGTCCTGAATGGAACATCTTCCTCAAACAAAGTGGTACTTAACGCCCTGCTCACGCCTGGCGACCTGGTCCTGTTCGATCGTAACAACCACAAGTCTAACCATCACGGCGCCTTACTTCAGGCGGGCGCGACACCAGTTTATCTGGAGACAGCCCGCAACCCCTATGGCTTTATCGGCGGTATTGATGCCCACTGTTTTGAAGAGCGCTATCTGCGCGAACAGGTGGCAGAGGTTGCCCCTTCCCGTGCGAACGACGTCCGTCCGTTCCGCCTTGCCGTGATTCAGCTGGGGACCTACGACGGCACCATCTACAACGCGCGCCAGGTCGTCGACAAGATAGGTCATCTGTGTGATTACATCCTGTTTGATTCCGCGTGGGTTGGCTATGAGCAGTTTATTCCCATGATGGCGGATTGCTCTCCGCTGCTGCTGGATCTTAACGAGAACGATCCTGGCATTCTGGTCACCCAGTCGGTCCATAAACAACAGGCTGGTTTTTCACAAACGTCTCAGATTCATAAAAAAGACCGCCATATCAAAGGGCAACAACGTTATGTACCGCATAAGCGCTTAAATAACGCCTTTATGATGCACGCCTCCACCAGCCCGTTCTATCCGCTTTTTGCCGCACTGGATATCAATGCCCGTATGCATGAAGGCCAAAGCGGACGCAACATGTGGATGGACTGCGTGGTGAACGGGATTGAAGCGCGCAAATTGATTTTGCAAAACTGTCATCATGTTCGCCCGTTTGTTCCGGAAAGCGTCGACGGCAAAGCGTGGGAGAGCTGGCCGACCGCCGATATCTCCTCCGATCTGCGCTTCTTCCATTTTGTGCCTGGCGAAATGTGGCATGCCTTCGAAGGCTATGCCGAGCATCAGTATTTTATCGATCCGTGCAAACTGCTGCTGACAACGCCCGGCATCAATGCCCGCACCGGCGAGTACGAGGCGTTTGGCGTACCCGCGACCATCCTCGCTAACTTCCTGCGTGAAAACGGCATAATTCCGGAGAAATGCGACCTTAACTCCATCCTGTTCCTGCTGACCCCGGCAGAAGACATGGGCAAGCTGCAACAGCTTATCGCACAGTTGGTTCGTTTCGAAAAACTGCTGGAAACCGATGCTCCGCTGCGGGAGGTTCTGCCTTCCCTGTACCTACAGCATCCGGAACGCTACGCCGATTACTCACTGCGCCAGATCTGCCAGGAGATGCACGATCTTTATGCCCGACATAACGTGAAGCAACTGCAAAAAGAGATGTTCCGTAAAGCGCATTTCCCGCGCGTCATGATGAATCCGCAGGAGGCGAACTTTGCCTATCTGCGCGGAGAAGTCGAGCTGGTTTCCTTGCGCGATGCCGAAGGCCGGATTGCCGCCGAGGGGGCGCTTCCTTACCCACCAGGCGTGCTGTGCGTCGTGCCTGGCGAAGTCTGGGGTGATGCGGTGCTGCGCTACTTCATCGCGCTGGAAGAAGGGATCAATCTGCTACCAGGCTTCGCGCCAGAGCTACAGGGCGTCTATATCGAAGAGTGTGATGGACGTAAACAGGTTCGTTGCTACGTGATTAAACAGCCTGCCGCTCAGCCTGCCCTGCTGAAAGGAGAAAAACTATGAGTAAATCGAATAATAAAATGGGCGTCGTACAGCTCACCATCCTGACGATGGTGAACATGATGGGGTCGGGCATCATTATGCTGCCGACCAAGCTCGCCGAAGTAGGCACCATCTCGATTATCTCCTGGCTGGTCACCGCCGTGGGCTCCATGGCGCTGGCCTGGGCCTTCGCGAAGTGTGGCATGTTTAGCCGTAAGTCCGGCGGGATGGGAGGGTATGCGGAGTACGCTTTCGGTAAGTCCGGCAACTTTATGGCGAACTATACCTATGGCGTGTCGTTACTGATTGCGAACGTCGCTATTGCCATTTCCGCCGTAGGCTATGGCACCGAGCTGTTCGGCGTCGCCCTGACCCCGGTGCAGATTGGTCTTGCCACGATCGGCGTGCTATGGCTGTGCACCGTCGCTAACTTTGGCGGGGCGCGGATCACCGGTCAAATCAGCAGTATTACCGTCTGGGGGGTCATTATCCCCGTGGTGGGACTGTGCATCATCGGCTGGTTCTGGTTTAGCCCGACACTGTATGCCAACTCATGGAACCCGCACCACGTGCCGTTCTTCACGGCAGTCGGTTCCTCTATTGCCATGACGCTGTGGGCTTTCCTGGGTCTGGAGTCTGCCTGTGCCAACGCCGAAGTGGTGGAAAATCCGGAAAAGAACGTCCCTATCGCGGTTCTGGGCGGTACGCTCGGCGCGGCGGTGATTTATATCATCTCCACCAACGTGATTGCCGGCATTGTGCCGAATATGGATCTGGCTAACTCTACCGCGCCGTTTGGTCTGGCTTTCGCTCAGATGTTTACGCCGGAAGTGGGCAAAGTGATCATGGGGCTGATGGTGATGTCCTGCTGCGGCTCGTTACTGGGCTGGCAGTTTACTATCGCGCAGGTGTTTAAATCGTCAGCGGATGAAGGTTACTTCCCGAAAATTTTCTCCCGCGTGAGTCAGTCAGAGGCGCCGATACAGGGCATGCTGGCGATCGTTATCTTCCAGAGCGGTCTGTCGCTGATGACCATTAGTCCCTCGCTGAACAGCCAGTTTAACGTGCTGGTTAACCTGGCGGTGGTGACGAACATTATCCCGTACATCCTGTCGATGGCGGCGCTGGTGATCATTCAGAAGGTGGCAAAAGTCGAGCCGCGTAAAGCAAAAATGGCCAATATCGTGGCACTGGTGGGCGCCATTTACAGCTTCTACGCACTCTACTCTTCAGGACAGGAGGCGATGCTCTACGGTGCAATGGTGACCTTTATGGGCTGGACGCTGTATGGTCTGGTTTCACCGCGGTTTGAACTGAAGAACAAACACGGTTAAACAAACGCAAAACGGCAACCCTGGGGTTGCCGTTTTACTGTTAACGCCCTCTCCCGGCGGGAAGGGGCGAGTGACCGTCCCGACGAACGCTTAGGCGTTTTTCAGCACTTCACTGACAATTTCTACCGCTTCTTTTTCAATCAGCTTACGGTGTTCGTCACCGAGGAAGCTTTCACAATAGATTTTGTAGGCGTCTTCCGTGCCGGATGGACGTGCGGCAAACCAGCCGTTTTCCGTCATCACTTTCAGGCCACCAATAGACGCACCGTTACCCGGCGCGGCGGTCAGGCGTGCCGTGATAGGATCGCCCGCCAGCGTATTGGCACTCACCATCTCCGGAGAAAGCTTAGACAGCGCGGCTTTTTGCGCGGTGGTCGCCCCTGCCTGAATACGGTTGTAGCTAGGTGCGCCAAAGCGAGCGGCCAGCTCGTTGTAGTGCTCCTGCGGGTTTTTACCGGTGACCGCAGTGATTTCCGCTGCCAGCAGGCACATAATGATGCCGTCTTTATCGGTGGACCATGGCGTACCGTCGAAACGCAGGAACGACGCCCCGGCGCTCTCTTCACCACCAAAGCCGAAGCTGCCGTCATGCAGACCGTCAACAAACCATTTAAAGCCCACCGGTACCTCGACCAGTTTACGGCCCAGGTCGTTCACCACACGGTCAATCATGGCAGACGAAACCAGCGTTTTACCGACGGCGACCTCTTTGCCCCACTGCGGACGATGCTGGAACAGGTAGTTGATCGCCACCGCCAGGTAATGGTTCGGATTCATCAGGCCAGCAGGCGTGACGATACCGTGACGGTCGTAATCCGGATCGTTGGCGAACGCCAGATCGAATTTATCACGCAGTGCCAGAAGACCCGCCATCGCGCACTCGGAGGAGCAATCCATACGGATCGCGCCATCTTTATCCAGGTGCATAAAGCGGAACGTCTGATCGACCTGATCGTTAACAATGGTCAGATCCAGCTTGTAGAATTCTGCAATCCGCTTCCAGTATTCGATACCTGAACCACCCAGCGGATCGACGCCGAGTTTCAGGCCCGCTTTCTGAATCGCGGCGATATCCACGATCTCGGCCAGTCCTTCAATAAAAGGCTGAACCAGATCGCGCTCGGTCACATGACCAGACGCCATTGCCGCATCCAGAGAAATACGTTTAACGCCTTTCAGGCCATCCGCTAACAGGGCATTCGCACGGTCTTCAACCACTTTAGTCACGTTGGTATCAGCCGGGCCACCATTAGGCGGATTGTACTTGATTCCCCCGTCATCCGGCGGGTTGTGCGATGGCGTGATCACAATGCCGTCGGCCTGTGCACCACCCTTTTTGTTATGTTCCAGAATGGCGTTCGACACGGCAGGTGTCGGCGTATAACCGTTTTTTTCCTGGATGATGACATCAACACCGTTTGCCGCCAGCACTTCCAGCACGGAGATAAATGCCGGTTCGGAGAGAGCATGCGTGTCTTTACCCACATAGCATGGCCCGGTGATGCCATTTTTGGCGCGCTCTTCCGCGATGGCCTGAGCAATGGCCAGAATATGCGGTTCGTTAAAGCTATGGCGAGCCGCGCTACCACGGTGGCCAGACGTACCAAACTTCACTGCGTGTTCTGCGTTGCCCACGTCCGGCTCTAATACATAGTACTGAGAGGTCAGTTGAGCGACGTTAATCAAATCGCTTTGTTGTGCAGGTTGACCTGCACGATCGTGATTTGCCATTGCCGGGGTCCTTCTTTTGCAAGGGTTAGATTGTACCGCAAACCTTTTCAATCAATTCCGCCGGGAACTGCATCGCCTGCATGATGTGTTCGATCATGCTGCATTTGCGCCCGGTATTGGTATTGGTGATCACCCAGTATGGTGTATCCGGGACGTGTTTGGGTTTGGTTTGGTTACCGTTTTGCAGCAGCGTCTGCTCATCGGCCGCAAAATAAACGCGGGTACGGCCGTGCAGAGACTCAGTCGCTTCTGCAAACGCTTTGTTATCGAGTGAATACAGTGTAGTCAGCACCAGCATAAAGCGGTTAACGGCCTTTTTCTGATCGGCGTATTCGTCAGAAAGCAGCAGCTCGCGCACCGCGCGAACCTTATCTTTTACCGGGGCGACCGTTTTTGCTTCCGCGACAGCCTGAGGCTGACGGATCTCTTTGGAAACCGGAGTTGCAGGCTGTGAAGCGGCGGAAAATTTCAGCATGCGCCGTAAAATGTCGGATGCGCTCTCGCCAATATGTCGCGTGTGGCTGGCAATATACTGATAAAGCTCATCATCAACTTCGATTGTTTTCATCTTAATCCAGTGCAATATCTTATCTGAATACAAGTCGTTGGGATTATAGGTTCAAATCCCAACCGCGGATAGGGTCAAGCCAGGATGGCGGCAAAAGTCAGATTAAACTGGATCCTTGCAGCCGGACGGCAGAATGGTCAACATAATACCCTAACCTGACACCCGTAAAAAAAGAACTTTGCCATGAAATTGAATAGCCGAGCGCAATCTGCACAATCGCCGAACAATAATTCCCCCATCGTACTGGTTCACGGCCTTTTTGGCAGCCTCGATAACCTGGGCGTGCTGGCTCGCAATCTGGTCAGCGATCGCGACATCCTGCAGGTGGATATGCGCAACCACGGGCTTTCCGGGCGCAGCCCCGAAATGAGCTACGCGGCGATGGCGCAAGATCTGCTGGAGACACTTGATGCAAACCACATTGAGAAAGCCACGCTGATAGGCCATTCAATGGGCGGCAAAGCGGTGATGGCGCTGACCGCACTCGCTCCGGCGCGAATCGATCAACTGGTAGTGATTGATGTTGCGCCGGTTGATTACGACGTGCGTCGCCACGATGAGATCTTCGCCGCGATTAATGCCGTTACGCAAGCCGGTGTCACCACGCGCCAGCAGGCCGCGACGGTGATGCGCGAGCATCTTGCAGAAGAAGGCGTGGTGCAGTTTTTGTTAAAATCCTTCGTCGACGGGGCATGGCGGTTTAACGTGCCGGTGTTGTGGGATCAATATCCTCAGATCGTGGGCTGGCAGCCGGTTCCCGCCTGGCAGCACCCTACCCTGTTTATTCGTGGCGGCAACTCGCCTTACGTCACCGAGGCATACCGCGATGCGCTGCTGGCGCAATTCCCGCAGGCACGTGCGCATGTGATTGCCGGTGCCGGTCACTGGGTACACGCTGAAAAACCCGAGGCGGTGCTGCGGGCTATCCGCCGCTACCTGAGTGAAAATGACATTTGATTAAAAAGCCAGCGACTGGATGCCTCAGCGCTGCCAGTCGTTGGCGTGTGGGTAGCGGTGATGTATGATGTCGCGCTCATCGCCCCGGCAATAGCAGGGCTGCCTGTTTTCCCCCGAAGTCTCTGAATCATGGCCAAAGAACAAACGGACCGTACGACATTAGATCTGTTCGCAACTGAACGTCGACCGGGACGCCCAAAAACAAATCCGCTGTCGCGTGATGAACAGCTGCGTATCAATAAACGCAATCAGCTCAAACGCGATAAAAGTCGCGGGCTTAAACGCGTCGAGTTAAAACTCAACGCGGATGCGGTGGACGCGCTGAATGAACTGGCCGACGCCCGTGATATCAGCCGCAGCGAGCTGATCGAAGCGCTGTTGCTTGAACAACTTCAGGCCCTGCAAAACACCAGGTGAAAGTCTGAAAATCTGCGCATTCTCATCAATCATGTAGCACAGAGTGCAGTCCGGCATGATAGCTGTTTCCGCTACCTTACCTGTTCTGCTATGATTGCCCTTATCCGTGGACAATTTGCGCCACCATACCATTAAGTTTCAAGAGGTTATTTTACTCATGGCAATCATCGGCATTTTTTTCGGCAGCGATACCGGTAATACCGAAAACATCGCAAAAAATATTCAGAAACAGCTTGGTAAAGACGTTGCCGACGTGCATGACATTGCTAAAAGCAGCAAAGAGGATCTCGAAGGTTACGACATCCTGCTGCTGGGCATTCCAACCTGGTATTACGGCGAAGCGCAGTGCGACTGGGATGACTTCTTCCCGACGTTAGAAGAAGTCGACTTCAACGGTAAGCTGGTTGCGCTGTTTGGCTGCGGCGACCAGGAAGATTATGCAGAGTATTTCTGCGATGCGCTGGGCACCATTCGCGACATCATCGAACCGCGCGGTGCCGCGATTGTGGGCCACTGGCCAACGGCTGGCTATCACTTTGAAGCGTCCAAAGGTCTGGCGGATGACGATCACTTTGTCGGCCTGGCCATCGATGAAGATCGCCAGCCTGAACTCACCGCAGAACGCGTCACGCAGTGGGTAAAACAGATTCGTGAAGAGCTGAACCTCGACGACATTCTGAATGCCTGATTGATCATACGGCGCAGCTTTCAGGCTGCGTCGCATTGATAGGTAATTCCAATTAAAATAATTGCTACAAATTTTTAACTTTTGCTTTCAGACCTGTACAATAACCCAGGTTAAAGTGGACGCATTCGCCCAACTTTGTTGGCGATACCACGTTTTTATAAGCATACTTTGCTTGAGACTTGCAGTTTTCATTTAGCCATGGCAGTTCTATAATGAGACGCATTATCCCAAGTGCATTTTCTGTCACTTCTTCTTTAGAAGTGAATCGTTTAGCAACAGGACAGATTCCGCATGACTGACAACAATACCGCATTAAAGAAGGCTGGCCTGAAAGTTACGCTTCCTCGTTTAAAAATCCTGGAAGTTCTGCAAGGGCCGGACAATCATCATGTCAGTGCGGAAGACTTGTACAAGCGCCTGATCGACATGGGTGAAGAAATTGGACTGGCGACCGTATATCGTGTGTTGAACCAGTTCGATGACGCTGGCATTGTCACCCGTCACAACTTCGAAGGCGGTAAATCCGTTTTTGAACTGACACAGCAGCATCACCACGACCACCTGATTTGCCTGGATTGCGGCAAAGTGATCGAATTTAGCGATGATTCCATTGAAGCGCGTCAGCGTGAGATTGCCACTCGCCATGGCATCCGTCTCACCAACCACAGCCTGTACCTTTATGGTCACTGTGCTGAGGGTGATTGCCGCGAAAATGAACATGCGCACGACACCAAATAAGGTGTCATGACAGAATATGAGCCAGCCGTCAGGTTGGCTTTTTTTATGCCTGACGTTTAGCAAAAAAGCCCGGTGGCGCTGCCTTTACCGGGCCTGCAGAGAGTTACTCCCCACAGGCCAGGACAGTGCAACGCCACCGGGCGTTCTGGTCGCTTATCAGTTGCTATTGTTGCTGCGGATCTCCTGCCAAATCTTATCGCAGCGGAGTGCCACTTCCTGGTCGTTACCCGTTTTACGCGCCTGAATGCAGGCCTGATAATCCATGACCCGCACATTTTCCTGTGTGGCGAACTGCTCGTGCGTCTTCTCTTTCTTAAGCACATTCAGTACGCTCTGACAGGCCTCGATTTTTTCAGGCGACCCTTCGGCCGTATTGATGCACGCGCTGTAGGCCTCTTTAAGACGTGAGTCCTCTTTTGGGGCCTGCTGCTGCACGCAGGCGGTCAACGCCGCGGCCATCACCGTAATCAGGACGATTTTTTTCATCATCATAGCCTCTCGTCCAGCGGGCCTGACCCGCTGGCCCGTTTATCAGAAAATAGTGAAGGGGGCGATAACCATGAACTTCACGTCACGTTCGTCCTGGAAGATGTTGCCGTAACCGCCCGCATAGCTAGGAATGTCGGAGTGGTTGTCGTACTGGGTGAAGTGCAGTTTGAACATCGTGCCTTTGGCGCGACCCTCCTGCAGGGTGTAAATAGCATCCAGGCTATAGGAAGACTCTTTCAGGCGGTAGTTAGGATCGTAGTACGCATCCGGGGTCGCCATATCTGCAGGCTTCGCGTCCCAGGCGTAGGCATAGGATGCACCGACTGCCCAGCCAGGCAGATTCCAGTTTTTCAGATCGTACATTGCACCGAAGAAGAGGGCTTTTTCGCCATCGGCGTTAAAGTCAGAGCGGTTATCCCACCAGATATCGAGACGACCATTTGACGAGGCGTAGGTTGGCGTCATACGTTGAAGGAAGTAGCCCTGCTGCCCTTCCGCTTTGACCATTGTGCCTTCAAGACGCAGATCGACCTGACCAATTTTATAACCAAAGGTCAGTGCCTGCAGCCATGCGGTTCCGTCATAAATATCGTTGACGCTGCCGTTGCTGGCTTTATCACGGGTGCCGTAGAACTGGTAGGAAGTGGTTAACGGGCCGCCCAAGATATCAAATTTGTAGCTTGCCTTGGCAAAGTACTGGTCGATATAGCCTTCGGCCTGACCAAAGGCGGCCTCAAGTACCAGATCGTTTTTAAAATCGTACTTCGCGCCCAGCGAGTGGAGATATTCCACTTTGGTCTTTTTGTCATTCTGATAGAACTTGTCCATCTCGATGTGCCATGGCGCTTTGTACTCGTTGGTCCACATATAGGAGAAGCTCAACGCACCGGCATCACCGTAGTCAAAATTCGCGCCCGCTTCTGCACCCTGGTAGGTGCCCGGCATAAAGCTCCAGTGCGGCGCTAACAGAGTTTGCCCCGTTGGCTGAATATACCCCCCACGCGCCCAGACCGGACCATATTTAAATTTCGCTGCGGCTTTATAAAGGCTGACACCACTCTTATCGCCAGACCAGTCCTCTTTATAGGCTTTATTGCTGGAGGAGAAAGCGATTTCATTAGGATGGCCGCTGTCACCATTTTCGGCCATTTCAATGGCCGTAAAGGCGGCAATATCCAGACCAAACATATCCGCCGCATAACCTGACTGGAAATCAAGGTTGGCGTTCCAGGTGGAGTGCGCGAGGTTTGTTTTGTATTTGTCTTCGGTGACATCTTTACGGTCACGTTCACGTTGCCAGTAATAAATACCGCCCGTAAGCGTTGAATCATCGATAAAACCGGCTGCATGAGCCTGGGGAGTGATGACGAACCCCGACATTGCTGTGACACCGGCAATAGCCAGCGCCAGCGCACTACGTTTGCCACTGAACGTACGCATAAAATGTTCCTCTTTGACATATAAATTGCTGTTACCAAAGGAAAACAGCGAAAAAATAAAAATGAAAAAGTAGCGTTGAGAAAAACCTCGCAGACTACAGTGAATAGACTATTTTTCGCGACGCGAATTATCAATAGATTTCTGTAACGGGAATGTGAAAATATGAGCAACTGCACATATTCTATTTCTTTCTGTTACATTTCAGTCGTGGGGTAAAAAATGAAAACACAGAAAAAATAATTGTTGTTTTCCATAGATATGTAAACGGTTTCACTCTTTTGATATTTATCAAACAAATAAAATACCCTCAACAGATTCACAAAATAACGTTTCACCTCCTGCTAATTAATTCGCGCCACAAACAAAATATTTTACGCCCTCACTCACCGTTATCCCCGCCGACAAAATGTGACAACGATCCTTTTTCAACCACAAAACCACTTTTAAAAAAGGGTTATTATTGACAAATTTCAACGGCCACCTTAATTAACACCTCAGGTTATACGTATAAGTTGAGAGAAAAATGAAAAAGAGGGTGACACAGCGGGACGTTGCGAATCTGGTTGGCGTGTCGCAAGCGGTGGTCTCAGTCGTGCTGAATAACGGGAGTCACGCCTACCCGCAGGAGACGGTCGCCCGCGTCGAAGCGGCGGCAAAACAGCTGGGTTATGTTCCCAACCGTTTTGCTCAGGCGCTCAAAACCAATAAAACCTTGTCCGTGGCCTGCATTATTCCGGATATCACCAACCCTTTTTATGCCTCACTGATACGCGGCGTACAGTCCGTGATGGACGAACATCATTACGATGTAATTGTCGCCAGCACAGACGGCCTACGTGAAAGGGAGCTGCATTTTTTGCGCTGGGCCGCGCAGGGCCGGGTAGACGCCGTGATCGGCACCTTTTTTAATGCCGGGGTGGCTGATTTCGAACCGTATTTACAGGCCGGGATACCGATCGTGCGCATTGAAGCCGGGGAGAAAAAAACCGGCCCTTTACCTCTACACACCCTTTTTATTGATAACGTCGCCGCCGCCCGTGAGGCTGTCGACTACCTGCTGCGCAAAGGTCACCAGAATATCTGGATGATTGCAGGCACGGGGGGGCCGCAACACGCGAGGGCGAAGGGGTATCAGCAGGCAATGGAGCAGGCAGGCCTGCCCCCACAGATCCTCTCACACCCTGATTTTACCGAGCAAAGTGGTTATCAGATGGCTATCCAGCTTTTCAGCCAACGGGAACGACCAGACGCTATCTTTGCCGCCAACGATTTAATGGCCATCGGGGTGATGCGGGCGGCCAGAGAAAAAGGGATTGCCATCCCCGCCCAACTTGCGGTGATTGGTTTTGATGATATTCCCGCCTCCGCGCTGGTTACCCCTTCCCTGACGACCCTGGCACAATTTCCCGAACAACTCGGCATGCGGGCAGGCTCCATTCTGATGGCTCCTGATCCCAGCGCCCCACCCAATCAGGGCAGCTCGACTGCGATGCCCTGGCGTTTGATCACACGAGAATCGGCCTGACGGGCCAACCAAAGAAAAAGGATAGTGTAGATGGAATTACCTTCTGATTATGAATCCCGGGTTTATGCAGGTGTGTTAGGGAAATTAATCGGCGTCTATCTTGGGCGCCCCTTTGAAGGCTGGACCTATCAAAAAATCATGGAGGAGCTGGGTCCAGTCGAGTATTACGTCCATGAAAAATTTAACCGCCCCTTAGTGATCACTGATGATGATGTCGCAGGGACATTTACCTTTATTCGCGCGCTGGAAGATTATGCCTTGCCGCCGGATCTGACGTCGGAGCAGATAGGACATTGCTGGCTGAATTACATCATTGATAAACGCACCATCCTTTGGTGGGGAGGCAATGGTAACTCGACCGAGCACACCGCATGGCTGAACCTCAAAAAAGGGATCCCTGCCCCGCTGAGCGGGGCTATCGAAACCAACGGTAAAACCATCGCGGAGCAAATCGGCGCACAAATTTTTATTGATAGCTGGGCGTTGGTGGCGCCAGGACAGCCCGAGCTGGCGGCGACGCTGGCAAAAAAAGCGGCCAGCGTGAGCCATGACGGTGAATCTGTCCATGCCGCGATGCTGTGGGCGGCAATGGAGTCTCAGGCGTTTATATGTCAGGACATTGATAAGCTGATTGAATGTGGTTTATCCGTCATCCCTGAGCATTCAGATATCGCCAGGCTTGTCGCCGACGTCCGTCGCTGGCGGTATGAAGACAACGACTGGCAGGTCACGCGGCAAAAAATTGAAGAGCACTATGGATACCATAAATATCCCAGCAACTGTCACGTGATCCCAAACCATGCGTTGATGATTATGGCGATTCTGTATGCGCCCGATAATTTCCAGCAGGCGCAGTGCATTGTTAACACATCAGGTTGGGATACCGACTGTAATGCAGGGAACGTCGGCTGCCTGTCCGGCATCATGCTGGGGCTAAAGGGCATTGACGAGGGACCCGACTGGCGCGGCCCGCTGGCAGACAGAATGCTGATCTCCTCGGCAGATGGCGGATTTTCCATTAACAACGCCGTGCGTATAACCGATTATCTGGTTGGACTGGGGCACCAAATTGCCGGCCTGCCTCGTCCTGAAGCGAAAAAAGCAGGCGCGCAGTACCACTTCTCACTGCCGGGCAGCGTACAGGGTTTTCGCTGGCTGAATGAGACGAACGCCATACCGGTTGAGGTGGGCAATGAGGCGTACGAGGGTCGGCATATGCTGAGCCTCCGCTATTCCCCTCTTGCGCCGGGACGTCATGCCAGCGTCACGACGCAGACCTTTACGCCGCCAGAAATTGTCGACATGCGTAGCTACGACTTAATGGCGACCCCGCTGATCTATCCAGGTCAACGGTTACAGGCCGACGTTGTTGCCCCTGCCAGCAACACCGCGTCGCTTAACGTCCAGCTCTGCTACCGGGTCTATGATGAAAACAACTGCCTGACGCCCTGCTATGGCGAGACGCAACAACTTTTGCCAGGTGATACGGCCACCCTCTCACTGGTGATACCCGACTGCAAAGGCCAACCGATTGGAGAAGTCGGCGTCACCCTGAGCAGCCACGCCCCCTTTGCCGGTGGGCAGCTCCTCGTCGACAGTATGCGCTGGGATGGCGCACCAAAACTGACCCTTCGTAAGCCCAAAGGAGAGAACAATTTCTGGTGGCGGGCGTGGGTTAACGGCGTGGATCTCTTCTCCCGACATTATCCAGCCAGTTTCCGCATCTCTAAAGAGTATGGGGAAGGCCTCATTATTCACGGCACCCGGCAGTGGACCGACTACCGGGTGCGAAGTGAAATCACCTTACATTTGGGCGAGTACGGCGGTCTGGCTTTCAGGGTGCAAGGGATGAGGCGCTACTACGCGGTGCGTGTTCTCCGTACCGGACATGCCCAGCTCATTCGCGTGCGTGACGAGACCACCTGCATTCTGGCCGAGACGGTACTACAGGATGTGTTTGAAAGACCTTTAACGTTCGATATTACCATGAAGGATCAAAGCCTTACCGCAACCGTGGACGGAAAATTGCTCTGTGCGGAAGACAACGCGCCCGGGGCATTCTGTGATGGCGGCGTAGGGTTGCTCATTTGTGCCGGGGCGTTATCCACGGATGCTATCCATATCGACGGTGGTAGCGAGTAACAGGATCTAATGACAAGGAGTTTTAAATGAAACCATCTACCACAGTATTGCTCTCGTTATGCACCGCCGTGGCGTTGCTCTCAGGATGTAAACAGGATGAAACCCAGCAGGTCACCATCGAATTTATGCACTCGGCCGTTGAGCAAGAGCGCCAGGCGGTGATTAGCCAACTGATTGATCGTTTTCAAAAAGAGAACCCGGAGATCGTCGTTAAGCAGGTCCCCGTGGAAGAAGATGCTTACAATACCAAAATCATCACGCTTGCCCGTTCCGGATCGCTGCCGGACGTTGTCGAAGTGAGTCATGACTACGCCAAAGTGATGGATAAAGAGCAGTTAATTGACCATAACGCGGTAAAAACACTGATAGATACCCTGGGTGAGGATGCCTTTTATGATGGCGTCCTGCGCGTGGTGCGCACCGAGGACGGAACGGGCTATACGGGGGTGCCCGTTAGCGCCTGGCTTCAGGGGATCTGGTATCGTAAATCGATTCTGGCGAATGCCGGGATTGAAGAACCGAAAAATTGGACACAGTTACTGGATGCCGCACGCAGATTGACCCATTCCCGGGATAAAAAATATGGTATCGCGTTGCCGACGGCGGAAAGCGTGATGAGCGAACAAACCTTTTCACAGTTCGCCTTGTCAAATAGCGCCAACGTCTTTAACGCCGAGGGCAAGGTCACCGTCAACTCGCCGGAGATGCTTGCCTCGCTTAATTATTATCGCGAGCTGGCCCGCTGCACCATGCCCGGTTCAAACAGCGTGATGGAGATTAAAGATGCCTTTATGAATGGCACCGCGCCGATGGCTGTCTATTCGACCTATATCCTGCCAGCCGTTCAACAGGAGGGAATGCTGGACGATCTGGGCTTTGTTGTTCCTACTGAAAAAATGCCCGCAGTATTTGGGGTAATCACCGCGCTAACGCTGACAATAGGTCAAACGGAGCAAGAAACCGAGGCATCCCGTAAATTTGTCACCTTTATGGAACAAGCGCAGAACGCCGCCGAGTGGGTCTTAATGTCGCCGGGGGCCATGCTGCCAGTCACAAAGGCCGCTGCTGAACATCCCGCCTTTAAAGACAGCCCGGCGATAAAGGTCTATGGCACGCTGCCCGCGCAGTTAATGGCTCAGTACCCGAATATGCAAGTCTTTGGCTCGGTCGGCGAGAAGAACTTTACCCGAATGGGCGATATTACCGGGTCTGCAATCCTGGGTGAGATGGTGAACCAGGTCACGGTCGGTAATCAGGAGGCCGCACCGGTGCTGGAACGTAGTCAGCAACGCATACTGGAGCTGATACAACAACATTAAACGTAAAAAAAACGCCGCTGAATGCGGCGTTTTAGTCAGCGTCAGCAGCTTATTCGCCGGCTTTCGCCCATGTATCACGCAGACCTACGGTGCGGTTAAACACCAGTTTATCCGCCGTTGCATAGCGGCTGTCGAGACAGAAGTACCCTTCTCGCTCGAACTGGAACGCTTTACCCGCTTCTGCGGCTTTCAACGAAGGTTCTGCGAAGCCCTGCTTGATCACCAGTGATTCCGGGTTCATCACCGACAGGAAGTCTTCTGCAGCGCCGGGATTCGGTACGCTGAACAGACGATCGTACAGACGAATTTCAACAGGCAGCGCGTGCGCAGCGCTCACCCAGTGAATCACGCCCTTCACTTTACGACCATCGGCCGGATCTTTGCTCAGCGTTTCAGCATCATAGGTGCAGAAGATGGTTGTAATGGTGCCGTCGGCATCCTTTTCAACGCGTTCCGCTTTGATCACGTACGCGTTACGCAGACGCACTTCTTTGCCCATGACCAGACGTTTGTACTGTTTGTTAGCTTCTTCGCGGAAGTCAGCACGATCGATCCAGATCTCACCGCTGAACGGCACGTCACGGCTGCCCATCTCCGGTTTAGAGGGATGGTTAGGCATCGTAACGAGTTCGCTTTCACCCTGCGGATAGTTTTCGATAATCAGCTTAACCGGATCGATAACCGCCATCGCACGCGGTGCGTTTTCGTTCAGATCTTCACGAATACAGGACTCCAGAGACGCCATCTCAATGGTGTTGTCCTGCTTGGTCACGCCAATGCGCTTACAGAATTCGCGGATCGCCGCTGCCGTATAGCCACGACGACGCAGACCGGAAATGGTCGGCATGCGTGGATCATCCCAGCCTTCTACGTGCTTATCCGTCACCAGCAGATTCAGCTTACGCTTGGACATCACGGTGTATTCCAGATTCAGACGAGAGAACTCGTACTGACGCGGATGCACAGGAATGGTGATGTTATCGAGAACCCAGTCGTACAGACGGCGGTTATCCTGGAACTCAAGCGTACACAGTGAGTGTGTAATGCCTTCCAGCGCATCGCTGATGCAGTGGGTAAAGTCGTACATCGGGTAGATGCACCACTTGTTACCCGTCTGGTGGTGTTCGGCAAACTTAATACGATACAGAACCGGATCGCGCATCACGATGAACGGCGAGGCCATATCAATTTTGGCACGCAGACAGGCTTTACCTTCTTCGAAGCCACCCGCACGCATTTTTTCGAACAGCGCCAGGTTCTCTTCTACGCTGCGATCGCGGAACGGGCTGTTTTTACCCGGCGCGGTCAGGGAACCACGGTATTCGCGGATCTCTTCAGCAGACAGCTCGTCGACGTACGCCAGACCTTTATTAATCAGCTCGACCGCATAGGCGTACAGCTGATCAAAATAGTCAGAGGAGTAGCAGATATCACCAGACCAGTTGAAGCCCAGCCATTGCACGTCGTTCTTGATGGACTCTACGTATTCGATGTCTTCTTTTACTGGATTGGTGTCATCGAAACGCAGGTTGCACTGCCCCTGATAGTCTTGCGCGATACCAAAGTTCAGGCAGATGGATTTTGCATGACCAATGTGCAGGTAGCCGTTTGGCTCCGGCGGGAAACGGGTATGCACTGTGGTGTGCTTACCACTGGCCAGATCTTCATCGATGATCTGACGAATAAAGTTACTCGGGCGGGCTTCAGCCTCACTCATCGTGGATTCCTCAAGGCGTAAATAACGTATAACGGCATATGATCTTATAAGCCGGACGCAGTGACAACCCTTAAAACGTCCCTGAAGTAAATAATGGGGATATTTGCTGCAAAAAAAAGCGGCGGGGAATATCCCCGCCGCTGAAGGCATGACTCTACTCAGGAGCGATTACTTGCCTTTAATCTCGTACAGTGGCGTCTGGCCCGCAACGACCTGACCTTTCGCCTGGATGACCAGGCCACTGAAGTCGTCGATGTTGCTGCAAACGACCGGGCTTATCATGGAACGCGCATTCGCGTTCAGGAAGTCCAGATCCATTTCCAGAATCGGCTGACCTGCCACCACTTCAGCGCCCTCTTCCACCAGACGCGTAAAGCCTTTACCGCCAAGCGCGACAGTATCGATGCCCATATGGACGACGATTTCCGCACCTTTTTCCGTTTCCAGGCAGAATGCGTGGTTGGTGTTGAAGATTTTCACAATGGTACCGGCTGCCGGGGATACAACGGTTTTTTCCGTTGGTTTCACCGCCACACCGTCGCCAACAGCTTTACTGGCGAAAGCTTCATCTGGCACTTGTTCAATCGCAACGACTTCGCCGGTCACAGGTGAGACGAGTGAAGCGATAGTGACCGCATTAGGCACGGCCTGTGGCTTCACCACCGGAGCAACTGCTGCTGCAGGTGCGCTGTCCGCAGATACCGCCGCAACCGGACCACGTGCGACGACTTTCTTCATTTCGTCGCCGATAGATTCCGCTTTTGCACCCACAATGACCTGAATGGTCTGTTTGTTCAGTTTCACCACGCCGGAAGCACCCAGGCGCTTACACATGGCATCACTGACGCGGCCAGAATCTGCCACCGTCAGACGCAGACGGGTAATACAGGCGTCAATCGCTTTCAGGTTATCGGTACCGCCCACTGCTGCGATGTAATTCGTCGCCAGCTGGGTTAATCCCTCTTCCGTATTGCTGTTGGCTTCTTCGCTAACGATCTCATCGTCTTTATCTTCACGACCTGGGGTTTTCAGGTTGAACATGCGGATGACCGCAGAGAACAGAACGAAGTAAATGGCAAAGAAGACCAGACCCATGACCACCAGCATCCAGACGTTTTTACTTGCCGCTGGCAGGTTGTACATCAGAACGTAGTCAATGGCGCCCGCAGAGAACGAGAAGCCAGCATGGATGCCCAGCAGCGTGGCGACATACAGGCTGATACCGGTCAACACCGCGTGCAGGAGATACAGCAGCGGAGCCAGGAACATGAACAGGAATTCCAGCGGCTCGGTAACACCGGTCAGGAAGGCCGTAATTGCGACGGACAGCAGCATACCGCCCACCATTGGACGACGTGCTTTAGGCGCGGCAAAGTACATCGCCAGTGCGGCACCGGGCAGACCAAACATCATGATTGGGAAGAAGCCAGACATGAACATACCCGCAGTGCCGTCACCCGCGTAGAAGCGGTTAATGTCACCGTGGAAGACTGCGCCAGCTGCGTTGGTGAACTCACCAATCTGGAACCAGGCAATGGTATTCAGAACCTGATGCAGACCCGTTGGGATCAACAGACGGTTAATGAAGCCAAAGATGCCTGAACCCAATGCGCCCGCAGAGACGATCCATTCGCCGCCTGCATGGATTGCATGCTGAACCGGTGGCCAGACGTAGCCAAAAATCGCCGCCAGGATCAAACAGAAGAAGCCTGTCGCGATCGGTACAAAGCGCTTGCCACCGAAGAAGCTCAGGAAATCAGGCAGTTTGATACCGGACCAACGGTTGTAGACAGCACCACCGACGAGACCGGTAATGATACCGGCCAGTACACCCATATTGATTTCCGGGTTGATGGTGACCATCGCTTTGGTCAGGATAAAGTAACCCACTGCACCTGCTAACGCTGCCGCACCTGCGCTGTCTTTCGACCAGCTAGAGGCCACACCGATGGCAAAAATCAGCGCCAGGTTATCAAAGATTGCGCCGCCCGCTTGCGCGATGAACGGCACATTAAGAAGATCGGGTTGCCCAAATCGCAGCAACAGAGCTGCCACCGGCAATACAGCGATAGGGAGCTGTAAAGCCCGCCCTAGTCGCTGGAAAAAACCTAAAATATTCATCTTATTCCCCCTATGAGACCCCGTTTAAGGCACGTTCTCAGCTGCGTTTTTATAGTGTTACAACTTATCAATTCAGTGGATGATTCACTGGCATTGTGAGTGTGTGAAAAATTAATTCGTATCGCAAATTAAACACGTATTTTTTGTGAGTTTTGTCACCAAATATCGTTAATAACCCTCCTCCGGACTGGCTAAGAGCGAAAACTTATTTTATCATTCAAAAAATCAAGACGGATTGACCCTGATTCCCGTGATCCAGGTTACGCTTAATTCAGTTTCAGGCACGCTATCCGCCCCCTTTTTTACGTTAACTTAGAGGTGAACAATGAGACTGATTCCCCTGGCAACAGCTGAACAGGTCGGTAAATGGGCTGCACGTCATATCGTTAACCGCATCAATGCGTTCAAGCCAACCGCCGATCGTCCTTTCGTTCTGGGTCTTCCAACCGGTGGCACGCCGCTGACCGCCTATAAAGCATTAGTTGAAATGCACAAAGCGGGCCAGGTTAGCTTTAAGCATGTTGTTACCTTCAACATGGATGAGTATGTGGGCCTGCCAAAGGAACATCCGGAAAGCTACCATAGCTTCATGCACCGCAATTTCTTTGATCACGTTGATATTCAACCTGAAAATATTAACCTGCTGAATGGAAATGCGCCTGATATTGACGCAGAATGCCGTCAGTACGAAGAAAAAATCCGTTCCTACGGCAAAATTAATCTCTTTATGGGCGGCGTCGGTAACGATGGTCACATCGCCTTTAACGAACCGGCTTCTTCTCTGGCATCCCGTACGCGCATTAAAACGCTGACCCATGACACCCGCGTGGCAAACTCCCGCTTCTTTGATGGTGACGTTAATCAGGTGCCAAAATACGCGCTGACCGTGGGCGTCGGCACGCTGCTGGATGCGGAAGAAGTAATGATTCTGGTGCTGGGCAATGTGAAAGCCCTGGCGTTGCAGGCAGCAGTTGAAGGCAACGTGAACCACATGTGGACCATCAGCTGCCTGCAGCTGCATCCAAAAGCCGTTGTCGTGTGCGACGAGCCGTCCACCATGGAACTGAAAGTTAAAACGCTGAAATACTTCAACGAGTTAGAAGCGGAAAATATTAAAGGTCTGTAAGTGAATATCCGCCTCTTTTCGAAGGGGCGGACGATTTTTAAACCGGGGGTCGTTATGTATGCATTAACCCACGGTCGGATTTATACCGGCCATGAAATTCTGGATGACCACGCGATTGTTATCGCTGATGGCCTGATTGAACGAGTTTGTCCGCTGGCAGATCTGCCGTCGGGAATTGAGCAGCGCTCACTCAATGGAGCCATCATCTCCCCCGGTTTTATTGACGTTCAGCTTAACGGCTGTGGCGGCGTGCAGTTCAATGACACCGCAGAGGCGGTCACCGTTGAAACGCTGGAAATCATGCAAAAAGCCAACGAAAAATCGGGCTGCACCAGCTATCTGCCTACACTTATCACCACCAGCGACGACCTGATGAAACAAGGCGTCCGCGTGATGCGCGACTATCTGGCAAAACATCCACATCAGGCGCTGGGTCTGCACCTTGAAGGCCCGTGGCTCAATATCGTCAAGAAAGGCACCCACAATCCTGACTTCGTGCGCAAGCCCGATGCTGAGCTGGTTGATTTCCTCTGTGCAAATGCCGATGTGATTACCAAAGTGACCCTTGCACCAGAAATGGTTGCGCCCGAGGTGATTACTCAACTTGCTGCGGCAGGTATTGTCGTGTCTGCCGGACATTCCAACGCCACGCTGAAAGAAGCGAGGGCCGGTTACCGCGCGGGTATTACGTTTGCGACGCATCTTTTTAACGCCATGCCTTACATCACGGGCCGTGAACCAGGCCTTGCAGGGGCGATTTTTGATGAGCCAGACTGGTATTGCGGCATCATCGCAGACGGCATGCACGTTGATTACGCTAACATTCGCAACGCCAAACGCCTGAAAGGCGACAAGCTGTGCCTGGTCACCGACGCAACGGCACCGGCCGGGGCGAATATTGAACAGTTCATTTTTGCTGGTAAAACAATATACTACCGTAATGGATTGTGTGTGGATGAGAACGGTACGCTGAGCGGCTCCTCTTTAACGATGATCGAAGGGGTACGCAACCTGGTGGAACATTGCGGCATTGCACTGGATGAAGTGCTGCGCATGGCAACGCTCTACCCCGCTCGTGCGATTGGCGTGGAAAAACAACTTGGCACCATCGCGCCGGGTAAAGTCGCTAACCTCACCGCATTTACACGCGATTATAAAATCATTAAGACCATCGTTAATGGTAACGAGGTCGTCACCGAGTAAGCAAAAGTATGACATCTGGCGGACAAGCTCAAATTGGTAATGTTGACCTCGTAAAACAACTCAACGGCGCAGCTGTTTATCGTCTGATTGACCAGCACGGTCCTATCTCACGCATTCAGATTGCCGAACAAAGCCAACTTGCGCCCGCCAGCGTAACGAAAATTACGCGTCAGCTTATTGAACGCGGCCTGATCAAAGAAGTCGATCAGCAGGCCTCTACCGGAGGTCGCCGCGCCATCTCCATCGTGACCGAAACCCGCAATTTCCACGCTATTGGCGTGCGACTGGGCCGTCATGATACCACGCTCACGCTCTACGATATGAGCAGCAAGGCGATTGCCGAAGAACATTACCCCCTGCCAGAACGCACGCAAGAGACGCTCGAACACGCGTTGCTCAATACCATCGCCCAGTTTATCGAAAACAGTCAGCGAAAAATTCGTGAGCTTATCGCCATCTCGGTGATTTTACCCGGTCTGGTCGATCCCGAAAGCGGCGTGATTCGTTATATGCCGCATATTCAGGTGGAGAACTGGGGGCTGGTCCAGGCACTGGAAAAACGCTTCAACGTAACCTGCTATGTTGGTCATGATATTCGCAGTCTGGCGCTGGCCGAGCACTATTTTGGCGCAAGTCAGGACTGTGAAGACTCTATTCTGGTGCGCGTCCACCGTGGTACCGGGGCCGGGATCATTTCGAATGGTCGTATCTTTATTGGTCGCAACGGCAACGTGGGCGAGATTGGCCATATCCAGGTGGATCCTCTCGGTGAGCGCTGTCACTGCGGCAACTTTGGGTGTCTTGAAACCGTGGCGGCCAACGCCGCGATTGAACAACGCGTGCGCCATTTGCTTGAACAAGGCTATCAAAGCCGTGTGACCCTGGAAGACTGCAAAATTACCGCCATCTGCAAAGCCGCTAACAAAGGCGATGCGCTGGCCTGCGAGGTGATTGAGCAGGTGGGTCGCCATCTGGGTAAAACCATCGCTATCGCCATCAACCTCTTCAACCCGCAAAAAATCGTGATTGCAGGCGAAATTACCGAAGCCGAAAAAGTGCTGCTGCCGGCGATTGAAGGCTGCATTAATACCCAGGCACTGAAGGCGTTTCGCCAGAATCTGCCCGTGGTACGCTCCACGCTCGACCATCGTTCTGCCATCGGCGCTTTCGCCCTGGTGAAACGCGCCATGCTTAACGGTCTGTTACTCCAGCGTTTGCTGGAAAGCTAAGAGCACTTTATAGTTACGCCTTCTTTTTTCGAGATGCCAGGTAGTCCATGACCATTCAGAATGTGATTTGTGATATTGATGGCGTGCTGATGCACGACAACGTTGCTGTACCCGGAGCGGCAGAATTTCTGAACCGCATCCTGGAAAAGGGCATGCCGCTGGTGCTGCTTACCAACTATCCGTCACAGACCGGGCAAGATTTGGCAAACCGATTCGCTACCGCCGGTGTAGACGTCCCGGACAGCGTCTTCTATACCTCTGCAATGGCCACAGCAGATTTTCTGAAGCGTCAGGAAGGTAAAAAAGCCTATGTCGTCGGCGAAGGTGCACTCATTCACGAGCTTTATAAAGCAGGCTTCACGATTACCGATGTCAATCCGGATTTTGTGATCGTGGGTGAAACGCGCTCCTATAACTGGGAAATGATGCACAAAGCGTCCTTCTTTGTGGCTAACGGCGCCCGTTTTATCGCCACCAACCCTGATAACCATGGCCGCGGTTTTTATCCCGCGTGTGGCGCGCTCTGCGCGGGCATTGAGAAAATCTCGGGCCGCAAGCCATTCTATGTCGGCAAACCCAGCCCGTGGATCATCCGCGCAGCCCTTAATAAGATGCAAGCGCACTCAGAGCAGACGGTCATTGTCGGTGATAACCTTCGCACCGATATTCTGGCCGGATTCCAGGCCGGGCTGGAGACTATCCTTGTGTTGTCCGGTGTATCGACTATCGACGATATCGATTCAATGCCCTTCCGACCCAGCTGGATTTACCCCTCTGTCGCCGAGATCGACGTCATTTGACCCTGAAACCACGCCAATGCGCGTGGTTTTTCATTTTGCGGCAACCAAAATAGTGCAAAATCTAACGAAAAGTCGATTTTATTGAATATTCATCAATAAATGCTCTTCAGGCATACGTAATTTTCAACATTCAGCAATCAGCATTGCACTATTTACTTTTCTGCGCCTAAAACCCTTGCACACTCAGGCTGTTTTGCGGCATTTTCATAAGCAAGCAACATCACACGGCTACAGGGTTAACGGAGAAGGTTATGTGTTCTATTTTTGGCGTACTGGATATTAAAACTGACGCAGGCGAACTGCGCAAAAAGGCACTGGAACTGTCTCGTCTGATGCGTCACCGCGGTCCGGACTGGTCTGGCGTCTACGCAAGCGATAAAGCGATTCTGGCGCATGAACGCCTGTCCATTGTTGACGTCAACGCCGGTGCTCAGCCGCTCTATAACGAGAAAAAAACGCACGCGCTGGCCGTTAACGGTGAAATTTACAACCATCAGGCGCTGCGCGCGGAATATGGCGATCGCTATGCCTTCCAGACGGGTTCCGACTGCGAAGTGATTCTGGCGCTGTACCAGGAAAAAGGCCCTGAATTCCTTGACGATCTCCAGGGGATGTTCGCCTTCGCTCTGTACGACAGCGAAAAAGACGCTTACCTGATCGCCCGTGACCATATCGGTATCATTCCGCTGTACATGGGCCACGACGAACACGGTAACTTCTATGTTGCCTCTGAAATGAAAGCGCTGGTACCGGTTTGTCGCACCATCAAAGAGTTTCCGGCCGGAAGCTTCCTGTGGAGCAAAGACGGTGAAATCCGTTCGTACTATCAGCGCGACTGGTTTGATTATGACGCGGTTAAAGACAACGTGACCGACAAAGTGGAACTGACCCAGGCGCTGGAAGAGGCGGTTAAAAGCCACCTGATGTCAGACGTTCCTTACGGCGTGCTGCTCTCAGGCGGTCTGGACTCATCTGTCATTTCTGCCATCACCAAAAAGTACGCCGCTCGTCGCGTTGAAGATCAGGAGCGTTCTGAAGCCTGGTGGCCGCAGCTGCACTCCTTTGCCGTCGGTCTGGAAGGTGCACCCGATCTGAAAGCCGCTCAGGAAGTGGCTAACCATCTTGGCACCGTGCACCATGAAATTCACTTCACCGTGCAGGAAGGGCTGGATGCGATTCGTGATGTGATTTATCACATTGAAACCTATGATGTGACCACCATTCGCGCCTCGACGCCAATGTACCTGATGTCCCGCAAAATCAAGGCGATGGGCATTAAGATGGTGCTCTCCGGTGAAGGCTCGGATGAAGTGTTCGGCGGCTATTTATACTTCCATAAAGCGCCAGATGCCAAAGAGCTGCATGAAGAAACAGTGCGTAAGCTGCAGGCGCTGCATATGTTTGACTGTGCCCGCGCCAACAAAGCGATGTCCGCGTGGGGCGTGGAAGCCCGTGTCCCGTTCCTGGACAAAAAATTCCTTGATGTCGCCATGCGTATCAACCCGCAAGATAAAATGTGCGGTAACGGCAAAATGGAAAAACATATCCTGCGCGAATGTTTTGAATCCTATCTGCCGGCAAGCGTTGCCTGGCGCCAGAAAGAACAGTTCTCTGATGGCGTAGGCTACAGCTGGATCGACACCCTGAAAGAAGTGGCCGCTAAGCACGTGACCGATCAACAACTGGAAACCGCCAGCTTCCGTTTCCCGTATAACACCCCGGGTTCTAAAGAAGCCTATCTGTACCGTGAAATTTTTGAAGAGTTGTTCCCGGTCCCAAGCGCAGCAGAATGCGTGCCTGGCGGCCCCTCAGTCGCCTGCTCTTCTGCAAAAGCGATTGAGTGGGACGAATCGTTCAAATCCATGAACGATCCTTCAGGACGTGCGGTAGGCGTTCACCAGTCTGCGTATAAATGATCCCATCCGATCTAAAAGGCCCTTCGGGGCCTTTTTTTGTTGTCGATTCTGTTCAACAAAAACGATTAATAAACAATAATTGCCGAATATTCGGTCACGCTGTTCGCAACCTAACCAAACAGTCACATTCAGGACATTTTCGTTGAAAAAGGTGTTGACGCTGCAAGGGTCTATACGCATAATGCGCCCCGCAACGCCGATAAGGTTACGCGAAAAAAAGATGGCTACGTAGCTCAGTTGGTTAGAGCACATCACTCATAATGATGGGGTCACAGGTTCGAATCCCGTCGTAGCCACCATCTTTTTTGCGGGAGTGGCGAAATTGGTAGACGCACCAGATTTAGGTTCTGGCGCCGCAAGGTGTGCGAGTTCAAGTCTCGCCTCCCGCACCATTTCCAGTAAGCGTTGCACGGATGGGGTATCGCCAAGCGGTAAGGCACCGGTTTTTGATACCGGCATTCCCTGGTTCGAATCCAGGTACCCCAGCCATTTTCTTCGATTTGCGGTTCTCCGCGGTTATTGGGGTATCGCCAAGCGGTAAGGCACCGGTTTTTGATACCGGCATTCCCTGGTTCGAATCCAGGTACCCCAGCCATCGAAGATTGTAGTCTGGCTACGTAGCTCAGTTGGTTAGAGCACATCACTCATAATGATGGGGTCACAGGTTCGAATCCCGTCGTAGCCACCAAATTAGTGATTTATCGATTTATTCGGTAACGTTAAAAGAATTGTTGGGGTATCGCCAAGCGGTAAGGCTCTGGTTTCTGATACCAGCATTCCGAGGTTCGAATCCTCGTACCCCAGCCAATTTTAAAAGTCGTTGAGTGTTTTGACTTAACGCAATTGGGGTGTCGCCAAGCGGTAAGGCACTGGTTTCTGATACCAGCATTCCGGGGTTCGAATCCCTGCACCCCAGCCACTTAAAACAAAAAAGCCCGCTCTGCGGGCTTTTTTGTTTTTGCTGTATTGTGCATTGGGCGCTCATCCCTACCCTCCACCACCAGAAGAGGGCATCCTGGATGCAATCGTTACAATCCTAAAGCATACTTCAACGCCTGGCGCTTCAGCCCACCGGCGCGTTCTGCCGCCATCAGCCCCAGATTTCGCACCAGACGCATCGGTCCTAAGTCGTTGCTAAATCCGGCATAGAACAGATCCATCCCGGACTGCATGATGAAGTTATCGGCCATCCTTCGCATCTGATAGCGTTTTAGCACGCGAAGGCTCGCCCAGGGTTCGGCATGTTGCCGTGCACTGCTCAGCACGTCCAGTAAGGCCTCCACGTCACGATACCCCAGATTTACGCCCTGCCCGGCCAGAGGATGAATGGTATGCGCAGCATCCCCTACCAGCGCCAGACCGTCCTGCACGTAATCTAATGCATGACGACGCGTCAGCGGAAAGCCGCCAGCTGCCACGGGCGTCACGGCCCCCAGACGCGCCGGGAAGTGCTGGATGATTTCGCGCTGAAGTTGTTCCAGCGACAGGCCTTGCAGCTGGCGAATCCTGGCGGGAGTGTCGTACCACACCAGCGAGGCCCAACGATCGAACAGGGGTAAGAAAGCATGGGGACCCGTTGGGGTAAAATGTTGCCAGGTGCTGTCACCGGGGTCATTTTCACACGCCACCGTAATGAGCATACAGGACTGATCGTACTGCCAGGCGTGAAGACCAATACCTGCTTTTTGTCGCACCTGCGAATTCGCGCCATCGGCACCGATCACCAGTTTCACCGCCAGTTCATCACCGTTATCCAGCTCAAGGCGATGACCCTGTGGCAGCCGATGCAGCGCAGTCAGGGAGGCCGGAACACGCAACGTGACGTTCGGATGCGCCTCCAGGGACTGCCAGAGCGCATGTTGCAGCACGTTGTTTTCGACCATATAACCTAACTGCGGCAACTTCAGTTCCGCGGCATGGAATTTCACATGGGCGGTTTCCCACTCCCAGGTTTCGAGCTGGCGGTAGGGGTGGGCGCGCATCCCCCGCACGGCTTCCCAGACGCCGAGTCCGCGCAGAAGATCGACCGAGGCGGCGCTGATCGCCGAGATCCGCACATCGGGTTTTTCCGTCGCATCAAATACCGGTGGCACCGCTTGTTCAATCACGGTGACATCGAATCCTTGCTGTGCCAGCCCGAGCGCCAGTGCCCCGCCGACCATACCGCCGCCGACAACGGCTATTTCGGTTTGTTGGAGTGTCATGGTCAATAGTCCTTAAAAGAGAATCCCTTAAGTTTACCGGATTTTTTCGCCTTGAGTCGGCTAACCTTCATACTGGTCACAACCCTGGCAAAGCATTACAATACGCGGCTTGCACTCCTGAGCTGAGCAAGTCGATGACTAAAAAACTCTATATAAAAACCTGGGGCTGTCAGATGAACGAATACGATTCATCGAAGATGGCCGATCTGCTGGATGCGACCCACGGATACAAACTGACCGACGTGGCAGAAGAAGCTGATGTTTTGCTGCTGAACACCTGCTCAATTCGTGAGAAGGCGCAGGAAAAAGTGTTTCATCTGTTAGGCCGCTGGAAGCTCCTTAAAAAGAAAAACCCCGACCTTATTATTGGCGTGGGCGGCTGCGTTGCGTCGCAAGAAGGTAAGCTGATTCGAAGCCGTGCCCACTACGTTGATATCGTTTTTGGCCCACAGACGCTGCACCGCCTGCCGGAGATGATCAACTCGGTGCGCGGCGATCGCAGCCCGGTTGTGGATGTCAGCTTCCCGGAAATCGAAAAATTCGATCGTCTGCCGGAACCCCGTGCGGATGGCCCGACCGCGTTCGTCTCCATCATGGAAGGCTGTAACAAATACTGCACCTACTGCGTCGTGCCGTATACGCGTGGTGAAGAAGTCAGCCGCCCAAGCGATGACATCCTGTTTGAAATTGCCCAACTGGCGGCACAGGGCGTACGCGAAGTGAATCTCCTCGGGCAGAACGTCAACGCCTGGCGGGGTGAGAACTATGACGGTTCGACCGGCTCCTTTGCCGATCTGCTGCGCCTTGTCGCGGCGATCGATGGCATCGATCGCATCCGCTTTACCACCAGCCACCCGATCGAATTCACTGACGATATCATCGATGTATATCGCGATACGCCAGAGCTGGTGAGCTTCCTGCACCTGCCGATCCAGTGTGGATCTGACCGCGTGCTGAATCTGATGGGCCGCACCCATACGGTGCTGGAGTATAAATCCATCATTCGTAAACTGCGTGAAGCGCGTCCGGATATTCAGATTAGCTCCGACTTTATCGTCGGTTTCCCGGGTGAGACAACAGACGATTTTGAACGCACGATGAAAGTAATCGGTGACGTGAACTTTGACGTGAGCTACAGCTTTATCTTCTCCGCACGCCCCGGCACGCCGGCCGCCGACATGGTGGATGATGTCCCGGAAGAGGAGAAAAAGCAGCGTCTGTATATCCTCCAGGAACGCCTGTTACAGCAAGCGAATGCCTGGAGCCGTCGTATGCTGGGCACCGTTCAGCGTGTACTGGTGGAAGGCACCTCCCGCAAAAGCATCATGCAGCTGACAGGCCGTACCGAAAATAACCGCGTGGTTAATTTTGAAGGCACGCCGGATATGGTCGGTAAATTTGTGGATATCGAGATTCAGGAAGTGCTCACCAACTCCCTGCGCGGTGTTGTGGTGCGTACAGAAGATGAAATGGGCCTGCGCGTGGCAGAAACGCCGGCATCCGTCATTGCACGTACCCGCAAAGAAAATGACCTGGGCGTCGGTGTTTATCAGCCTTAATCCCTACAGGCCTGCCGCTCCGGCAGGCCTTGCATTTCCCTTCTGTGTCCCCAATATGCATTGCAAGGCTTGCGCCTTTATTCCATGGCGTGAATACTTTCACCATAGACCCGACTGAACGGGCCTGAAAGCACATTCAAAAGAGGAACAGTTTGAATACAGAAACGCGTGAAATTACCCTTGAGCCAGCAGACAACGCTCGCCTGCTGAGCCTTTGCGGGCCGTTTGATGACAACGTCAAACAACTGGAGCGACGTCTGGGTATCGAAATCAATCGTCGCGATAATCACTTCAAACTCACCGGACGCGCCCTTTGCGTCAACGCCGCTGCGGATATTTTGCGTAGCCTGTATGTTGATACCGCCCCGATGCGTGGCGAAAGCCAGGATATTGAGCCAGAAAAGATCCATCTCGCGATTAAAGAAGCACGCGTGCTGGAGCAGAGCGCAGAGCGTGTGCCTGAATACGGCAAAGTCATCAATATCAAAACCAAGCGGGGCGTGATTAAACCGCGCACGCCGAATCAGGCGCAATACATCGCCAACATTCTTGACCATGACATCACCTTCGGCATCGGCCCGGCAGGGACGGGTAAAACCTATCTGGCGGTTGCGGCTGCGGTGGATGCCCTTGAGCGTCAGGATATTCGTCGTATTCTGCTGACCCGTCCCGCGGTTGAAGCCGGTGAAAAACTGGGCTTCCTGCCAGGCGATTTAAGCCAGAAGGTCGATCCCTATCTTCGCCCGCTCTACGATGCGCTGTTTGAGATGCTGGGCTTTGAAAAAGTCGAGAAGTTGATTGAGCGCAACGTGATTGAAGTCGCCCCGCTGGCGTATATGCGTGGCCGTACACTGAACGATGCTTTCATCATTCTGGATGAGAGTCAGAACACCACCATCGAACAGATGAAGATGTTCCTGACCCGTATCGGCTTCAATTCGAAAGCCGTCATCACCGGCGATATTACCCAGATTGACCTGCCGCGCAGCACCAAATCAGGCCTGCGTCATGCCATTGAAGTTCTGGCTGAGGTCGACGAAATTAGCTTTAACTTCTTTAACAGTGAAGATGTGGTGCGCCATCCGGTGGTAGCCCGCATCGTGAATGCCTATGAGGCGTGGGAAGAAGCGGAACAAAAGCGTAAGGCGGAACTAGCTGCTGAACGCAAACGTGAATCCCAGGAACAGGAACAAAAATGAGTCAGGTTATTCTCGATTTACAGCTGGCATGCGAAGACACGTCAGGTTTGCCTGAAGAGGCACAGTTTCAGAAATGGCTCGATGCGGTGATTCCTCAGTTTCAGGAAGAGTCAGAAGTCACCATTCGCCTGGTTGACGAAGCAGAAAGCCATGAGCTGAACCTGACCTATCGCGGGAAGGATAAACCCACTAACGTGCTCTCCTTCCCCTTTGAAGCACCGCCGGGTATCGAGATGCCGCTGCTGGGTGATTTGATCATCTGCCGCCAGGTGGTTGAACAGGAAGCAAAAGAACAAGAGAAGCCTCTTGATGCGCACTGGGCGCATATGGTCATTCACGGCAGTCTGCATTTGCTGGGGTATGATCATATTGAAGATGACGAAGCCGAAGAGATGGAATCCCTCGAGACAGAGATAATGCTTGCTCTGGGCTATGAGGATCCGTACATTGCCGAGAAAGAATAGTCAGTTTAACCGTCATTCACGGGACTGACCCATCAGGCCGCCGCACCGGACATCCTCCTGCGGCGGTGAGCATTTCATTGACGAGAGAACCCTTAACAAACGCCATGAGCGACGACAATTCACACAGTAGCGACACGACAACCAGTAAAAAGGGATTTTTCTCCCTCATTCTGAGCCAGCTTTTCCACGGTGAACCTAAAAACCGTGATGAACTTCTGGAGCTGATTCGTGATTCCGGGCAGAACGACCTTATCGATGAAGATACGCGCGAAATGCTCGAAGGGGTGATGGACATTGCAGACCAGCGCGTCCGCGACATCATGATCCCCCGCTCGCAGATGATCACCCTGAAACGCAACCAAACCCTGGACGAGTGCCTCGATGTCATTATCGAATCTGCCCACTCGCGTTTCCCGGTTATCAGCGAAGATAAAGATCACATTGAAGGGATTCTGATGGCGAAGGATCTGCTGCCGTTTATGCGCAGTGATGCCGAAGCCTTCAGCATGGAAAAAGTGTTACGTCAGGCGGTGGTGGTACCGGAAAGTAAGCGTGTGGACCGCATGCTGAAAGAGTTCCGTTCTCAGCGTTACCACATGGCGATTGTTATCGATGAATTTGGCGGTGTATCTGGCCTTGTCACGATTGAAGATATTCTTGAGCTGATCGTGGGTGAAATCGAAGACGAATACGATGAAGAAGATGATATCGAATTCCGTCAACTGAGCCGCCATACCTGGACCGTGCGCGCGCTGGCCTCTATCGAAGATTTCAACGAAACCTTTGGGACCCACTTCAGCGATGAAGAGGTCGATACTATCGGTGGGCTGGTCATGCAGGCATTTGGTCATCTTCCGGCCCGTGGCGAGTCCGTTGACATAGACGGTTACCAGTTCAAGGTCGCCATGGCCGACAGCCGTCGTATTATTCAGGTTCATGTCAGAATGCCGGACGATTCACCGGTACCTAAAATGGAAGACTAATGTAAATGGCATTTGCCTCATTACTTGAACGCCAGCGCGTCCGTTTGCTGCTGGCGCTGTTCTTTGGAGCCAGCGGTACGCTGGCTTTTTCACCTTACGATTTCTGGCCTGCGGCGCTTATCTCACTGATGGGCCTCCAGGGACTCACGTTGAACCGGCGTCCCGTCCAGGCTGCTGCGATTGGCTATTTCTGGGGACTGGGGCTGTTCGGCTCCGGCATTAACTGGGTGTATGTCAGTATCGCGCAGTTTGGCGGCATGCCTGGCCCGGTCAATATTTTCCTGGTCGTGCTGCTGGCAGCCTATCTTTCGCTGTATACCGGTCTGTTTGCCGGGATCCTCTCCCGCCTGTGGCCAAAAACCACCTGGATACGCGTGGCCATCGCCGCGCCCGTTGTCTGGCAAATCACAGAGTTCCTGCGCGGCTGGGTATTAACCGGCTTCCCGTGGCTGCAGTTTGGTTACAGCCAGATTGATGGCCCGCTGAAAGGCCTGGCTCCGGTAATGGGCGTCGAAGCGATCAACTTCCTGCTGATGGTGGTCAGTGGACTGCTGGTTCTGGCACTGGTGCAGCGTAGCTTACGCCCGCTTATCGCCGGGCTGGTACTTTTCGCCCTTCCCTTCCCGCTGCGCTATATCCAGTGGTATACCCTTGTTCCCGAACGGGCAACACAGGTCTCGATGGTACAGGGAAATATTCCTCAGTCGCTCAAATGGGATGAAAATCAGCTGATCAACACGCTGAAGATCTATCTGGATGCGACGCAAAAAGAGATGGGCAAATCGCAGCTGATTATCTGGCCTGAGTCGGCCATCCCGGATTTAGAGATTAACCAGCAGCGCTTCCTGAGTATGATGGACGATCTCCTGCGGGCGCGAAACAGCACCTTAATTACCGGTATCGTGGATGCGCGTCTGAACAAGCAGAATCGTTACGATACCTACAACACCATTATCACGCTGGGCAAAGATAATCCGTACAGCTATGAATCGACCAATCGCTACAACAAAAACCACCTGGTTCCATTTGGTGAATTTGTTCCGCTGGAATCGATTCTGCGCCCGCTGGCGCCGTTCTTCGACCTGCCGATGTCGTCATTCAGCCGCGGGCCTTACGTGCAGCCGCAGCTCCATGCGCATGACCTGGCGCTGACGCCGGCGATCTGTTACGAAATTATCCTCGGCGAGCAGGTGCGCGATAACTTCCGTCCTGATACGGATTATCTGCTGACCATCTCTAACGACGCCTGGTTCGGCAAGTCGATTGGTCCGTGGCAGCACTTCCAGATGGCGCGCATGCGCTCGCTGGAGCTGGCACGCCCGCTGCTGCGCAGTACCAATAATGGCATTACTGCCGTCATTGGGCCGCAGGGTGAAATTCAGGCGATGATCCCCCAGTTCAGCCGCGCGGTGCTGACGACCAAAGTCACGCCAACAACGGGGCTGACGCCGTATGCCCGTACGGGCAACTGGCCACTGTGGATCCTGACCGTGCTGTTTGGCTTTGGCGCGGTGTTGATGAGCCTGCGTCAGCGTCGTCGATAATTCCCCCTCACCTTTGCCCTCTCCCGTCAGGGAGAGGGCATCGTTCTTCTCTCCCTTCAGTATCCCGTTTCGCCCGTCTCTCTCCCTTCGGTAGAAGGCGGGGTGAAGAACATTTCTGGCACGTCTCTTGCTTTATTTCTCCACGCAAACGCAGTTTGGCTTAACGTGCAACCCGGTCGCACCAGGTTCGATCATCAGTAGCACCGAAACGGTGCAACGACAGATTATTGCCTCTGAATGGTGCGGCGCGCTTCGCAAAAATAAACAATAACGCAGCAAAATCTTTACATTAAGCCAGACTAAATGTTAACAAGCTTGCATAACACTGCACTCGCATAGCGCGAGATATAACAACATCACAATGGGTAACAATGTGCCACTGGCGCAGATAATAAGGAGTTGGGTATGCAATTACGTAAACTGGCCACAGCCATGCTGGTAATGGGAATGTCTGCAGGCGTCGTTCACGCTGAAGATGCCCCGGCTGCCGGGAGCACTCTCGACAAGATTGCCAAAAACGGCGTCATCGTGGTCGGCCACCGTGAATCTTCTGTCCCGTTCTCATACTACGACAACACACAGAAAGTCGTGGGCTATTCACAGGATTATTCCAACGCTATCGTTGAAGCGGTAAAGAAAAAACTGAACAAACCTGATCTGCAGGTGAAGCTGATTCCAATCACCTCACAAAACCGTATTCCTTTACTGCAAAACGGGACCTTTGACTTTGAATGTGGTTCCACCACTAACAACCTTGAGCGTCAGAAACAAGCGGCCTTCTCCGACACTATCTTCGTCGTGGGTACGCGTCTGCTGACTAAAAAGGGGGGCGACATTAAAGACTTCGCTGACCTGAAAGGTAAAGCAGTCGTTGTCACCTCCGGTACGACCTCCGAAGTTCTGCTGCACAAGCTGAATGAGGAGAAAAAAATGGACATGCGCATCATCAGTGCGAAAGACCATGGTGACTCTTTCCGTACCCTGGAAAGTGGCCGTGCTGTCGCATTTATGATGGATGATGCTCTGCTGGCAGGTGAACGTGCGAAGGCCAAGAAACCTGATAACTGGGAAATCGTCGGTACCGCGCAATCAAAAGAAGCCTACGGCTGCATGCTGCGTAAAGACGACGCTGATTTCAAAAAGCTGATCGATGACACCATCGCGCAGACCCAGACCTCTGGCGAAGCGGAAAAATGGTTCGATAAGTGGTTTAAAAACCCTATCCCACCAAAAAATCTGAACATGAACTTTGAACTGTCTGACGACATGAAAGCCCTGTTCAAAACACCAAACGACAAAGCGCTTAACTAATTAGAACCATTAAGGGGCGGGTCCTCCTGCCCTCTCGATTGTCGGGAAGCACGGACAGACTATACGTTGAGTGGTCGTTCCCCACTCAGCGCGAACATGAGCTTCTCACCAATCTTCGAGGGTAGCGCTGCTACCCTTTTTTTTCTGGAGTAGATTATGTCAATTGACTGGAACTGGGGCATTTTTCTGCAACAAGCCCCGTTCGGCAACACCACCTATCTGGGCTGGCTCTGGAGCGGCTTTCAGGTCACCGTTGCCTTATCCATAACGGCCTGGATCATCGCTTTTCTTGTCGGCTCGCTGTTCGGTATTCTGCGTACCGTTCCTAATCGTTTTCTCTCATCGCTCGGCACACTGTATGTGGAACTGTTCCGTAACGTTCCGCTGATCGTGCAGTTCTTTACCTGGTACCTGGTGATCCCGGAACTGCTGCCGGAAAATATCGGTATGTGGTTTAAGTCAGAACTGGATCCTAATATTCAGTTCTTCGTCTCCTCCATGCTGTGCCTGGGCCTGTTTACGGCTGCACGCGTGTGCGAACAGGTTCGTGCTGCCATTCAGTCTCTGCCGCGCGGGCAGAAAAACGCCGCGCTGGCCATGGGACTGACGTTGCCACAGGCATACCGCTATGTGCTGTTGCCCAACGCTTACAGGGTGATTGTGCCGCCGATGACCTCCGAGATGATGAACCTGGTCAAAAACTCGGCCATCGCCTCAACGATCGGTCTGGTGGATATGGCAGCCCAGGCGGGCAAACTGCTGGATTACTCTGCGCACGCATGGGAATCCTTCACCGCCATCACGCTGGCCTATGTTCTGATTAACACTGTCATCATGCTGGTGATGAACCTGGTTGAACGTAAAACTCGCCTGCCGGGCAATCTGGGGGGCAAATAATGTACGAATTTGACTGGAGTTCTGTCATCCCCTCCATGCCTTATCTGATGGCCGGGTTGGTGATTACGCTTAAAATCACCGCCATCGCTATTGTCGTCGGTATTGTCTGGGGAACGCTTCTGGCGGTCATGCGCCTGTCGAGTTTTAAACCCTTTGCCTGGTTCGCGACGGCTTACGTTAACGTTTTCCGATCCATTCCGCTGGTCATGGTTCTGTTGTGGTTCTATTTGATCGTGCCGGGTTTCTTGCAGAACGTGCTGGGGCTTTCACCCAAGGCGGATATCCGTTTGATCTCTGCAATGGTTGCCTTCTCGATGTTTGAGGCCGCCTACTATTCAGAGATCATTCGTGCGGGCATCCAGAGTATCTCTCGCGGGCAATCCAGCGCGGCGCTCGCGCTGGGCATGACCCACTGGCAGTCAATGAAGCTCATCATTCTGCCGCAGGCGTTTCGCGCCATGGTTCCACTCCTGCTCACACAGGGGATTGTACTCTTCCAGGATACCTCGCTGGTCTATGTATTGAGCCTGGCGGACTTCTTCCGTACCGCCTCTACCATAGGCGAGCGTGACGGTACCCAGGTGGAGATGATCCTGTTTGCAGGTGCGGTATATTTTGCCATTAGTTTAAGTGCGTCGCTGTTGGTCAGCTGGCTGAAGAAAAGGACTGTGCAATGATTTCCCTGAAAAATGTTTCTAAATGGTATGGGCACTTTCAGGTGCTGACCGATTGCTCCACGGAAGTAAAAAAAGGTGAAGTGGTGGTGGTGTGCGGGCCTTCGGGTTCTGGGAAATCCACGCTCATCAAAACGGTGAATGGGCTTGAGCCTGTCCAGAAGGGCGAAATTGTCGTTAACGGCACCAAAGTTAACGACAAAAAAACCAATCTCGCGAAGCTGCGATCTCACGTCGGCATGGTGTTCCAGCATTTCGAGCTGTTCCCGCACCTGTCGATTATTGAGAACCTGACTCTCGCGCAGGTTAAAGTCCTGAATCGCGATAAGGCGGCGGCCCGGGAAAAAGGGCTGAAACTGCTTGAACGTGTCGGGCTTTCGGCACATGCGAATAAGTTCCCGGCACAGCTTTCTGGTGGTCAGCAGCAGCGTGTGGCTATCGCCCGCGCACTCTGCATGGATCCGGTCGCCATGCTCTTCGATGAACCCACTTCCGCGCTCGATCCCGAAATGATCAATGAGGTGCTGGACGTGATGGTTGAGCTGGCGCATGAAGGCATGACCATGATGGTGGTGACCCATGAAATGGGCTTTGCCCGTAAGGTGGCGAACCGGGTGATCTTTATGGATGAGGGCAAAATTGTTGAAGACTCGCCGAAAGAAGAGTTCTTCGCCAATCCGCAGTCCGATCGGGCAAAAGATTTCCTCGCCAAAATTCTGCATTAATATCAGACGCGTGCGCAATCTTCGGATTGCGCACTGCTTCACGCTTTACGCCTCTGCTTCTCGTCTCCCTTTCATTGCCACGTTAATCTTGTCACAAAATCACGCTGTGTATGGAGCACGCTATGGCACACCCCATCATTCTCGACTGCGATCCAGGTCATGATGACGCGATCGCCCTTGTCCTCGCCCTCGTCTCACCGGAACTAACGTTAAAAGCCGTGACCTCTTCTGCCGGCAATCAGACCCCGGAGAAAACCCTGCGTAACGTATTACGTATGTTGACGCTGCTTAACCGTACCGATATTCCGGTTGCGGGCGGGGCAATGAAGCCGCTGATGCGGGAGCTGATCATCGCGGATAACGTTCACGGTGACACCGGTCTGGATGGCCCGGCATTGCCAGAGCCTGGCTTCGCGCCGCAAAACTGCACGGCCGTCGAACTGATGGCGAAAGTATTACGCGAAAGCGATGAGCCGGTGACGCTGGTGGCAACCGGCCCGCAAACCAACGTGGCGCTGCTCCTTAACAGTCATCCTGAGCTTCACAGCAAAATTGCCCGTATCGTCATCATGGGCGGCGCGATGGGGTTAGGAAACTGGACACCGGCCGCCGAGTTCAACATTTTTGTTGATCCGGAGGCCGCCGAAATCGTCTTCCAGTCGGGCTTACCGGTGGTGATGGCGGGGCTGGACGTGACCCATCGGGCGCAAATTATGGCGGAGGATATTGAACGTTTCCGCTCCATCCCTAATCCCGTTGCAAACGCAGTTGCCGGGCTGCTCGACTTCTTTATGGAATACCATAAAACCGAAAAATGGGGATTCCAGGGAGCGCCATTACACGATCCTTGCACCATTGCCTGGCTCCTGAAGCCGGAGATTTTCACGACGGTTGAACGATGGGTTGGCGTGGAAACGCAGGGGAAATACACCCAGGGGATGACGGTGGTGGACTACTACTTCCTGACCGGCAATCAGCCGAATACCACGTTGATGGTGGATATCGACAGGCAGGCGTTTGTGGATTTACTGGCAGAGCGGCTGCAACGGTATAGTGCGGCCTGATGCCCTCACCCTGGCCCTCTCCCACGGGAGAGGGAACACACACTAAAATCGACCACTGTCGTGGCCGTTTTGCTTTTACCCTGTGCGGTCTGATGCCCTCACCCTGCCCCTCTCCCACGGGGATAGGGAGCACACACTAAAAACGACCACTGTCGTGGCCGTTTTGCGTTTACCCTGTGCGGCCTGATGCCCTCACCCTGCCCCTCTCCCATAGGGAGAGGGAACACACACTCAAAACGAACCACTGCCGTGGCCGTTTTGTTTTTACCCTGTGTGGTCTGATGCCCTCACCCTGCCCTCTCCCACGGGAGAGGGAACACACACTCAAAACGACCACTGTCGTGGCCGTTTTGCGTTTACCCTGTGCAGCCTGACGCCCTGGGGGTAAGCCTTTCTCCCTCTCCCGTGGGAGAGGGCTGGGGTGAGGGCAACAAACCTCACCGTTGCGTTTACTTAGGGCTCAAACGGCCGACGCTGGAACTGGTCGTGGCCACATTTCGGGCATCGCGGCAGCACGTCCGGGGTATATACAGCCAGATGGAAATGGCAGTTCTCACAGACCAGATTGCCCAGCCCAACAACTTCCCCGCTGTGGTAAACGCCGTGATGGTTAAGATCCTGAAAAACTTCGCGCCATTCCAGCTGCGTTTTGTCCGTGATATCCGCCAGCTCCTGCCAGAGACTCTCCTTAATCACCCGCATAAATACGCTGTCGGTAACCTCTGTCTGGCTCTCTTCGTAGCTACGCGCAAACTCTTCGAGATCTCGCCTCACCGCGCGCGTCACCTCTTCCACTTCTGTTCGCGTTAGCTCACCCGTTTGCAACACGCGCAGGCGCGCCTGTTCAACGAGCGCATCAATATCACGCTCGCCATTACGCAGCCGTTCCGTCAGTGTGGCTACCAGTTCGCGGTAAAATTGAGCAACCTTGTTCATCATTTTGCCTCCCGGGTAAGTAACTCTCTCTAATGATAGACCTTATTTCGCCGCCGCTTTGTCAGGTGAAGCACAGACCCGGTAAATTCCTGCAAAGGGCAATTTTGCGAAAGGCTGTTTTGACGCGGGCGTTTGGGCTATGCTATGCGGATCTGAGATACCACATTCATTGGCTACGTTTGTAGCTGTACTGAGAACAGGACCACTGGCTGCCATGCAAGAGCAATACCGCCCGGAAGAGATAGAAAATAAAGTCCAGCAACACTGGGACGAGAAGCGCACCTTTGAAGTAACCGAAGACGAGAGCAAAGAGAAGTATTACTGCCTGTCGATGCTTCCCTATCCTTCTGGTCGACTACACATGGGCCACGTGCGTAACTACACCATCGGTGATGTGATCGCACGCTACCAGCGTATGTTGGGTAAAAACGTTCTGCAGCCGATTGGCTGGGATGCGTTTGGCTTGCCAGCTGAAGGCGCGGCGGTGAAAAACAACACGGCCCCTGCCCCATGGACGTATGACAACATCGCGTACATGAAAAATCAGCTCAAAATGCTGGGCTTCGGTTATGACTGGAGCCGTGAGCTGGCAACCTGCACCCCGGAATACTATCGCTGGGAGCAAAAATTCTTTACCGAGCTCTATAAAAAAGGCCTGGTATATAAGAAAACCTCTGCGGTTAACTGGTGCCCGAACGACCAGACCGTGCTGGCGAACGAACAGGTTATCGACGGCTGCTGCTGGCGCTGTGATACCAAAGTTGAGCGTAAAGAGATCCCTCAGTGGTTTATTAAAATCACCGCTTACGCTGACGAACTGCTGCACGATCTGGACACCCTTGATCACTGGCCTGATACCGTTAAAACCATGCAGCGTAACTGGATTGGCCGCTCTGAAGGTGTCGAAATCACCTTCAACGTAGAAAACAGCGATCAGAAACTGACTGTTTATACTACCCGTCCGGATACCTTTATGGGGGCCACCTACCTGGCCGTTGCGGCAGGTCACCCACTGGCACAGCAGGCGGCTACCACCAACCCTGAACTCGCGGCCTTTATTGAAGAGTGCCGTAACACCAAAGTGGCTGAAGCAGAAATGGCCACCATGGAGAAAAAAGGGGTCGCAACCGGCTTTAATGCTATTCATCCGCTGACGGGTGAAGCGGTTCCTGTCTGGGCCGCCAACTTTGTACTGATGGAATACGGCACCGGTGCGGTGATGGCCGTTCCGGGCCACGATCAGCGCGATTACGAATTTGCCACTAAATATGGCCTGACCATCAAGCCAGTCATTCTGGCGGCCGACGGTTCAGAACCTGATCTCTCTGAACACGCGCTGACCGAAAAAGGCACGCTGTTCAACTCGGGCGAATTTAGCGGGCTGAGCTTTGAAGAAGGCTTCAACGCGATCGCCGACAAGCTGGCCTCGCTTGGCGTCGGTGAGCGTAAAGTGAACTATCGTCTGCGCGACTGGGGCGTTTCCCGTCAGCGTTACTGGGGTGCGCCAATTCCGATGGTGACGCTGGAAGATGGCACCGTGATGCCAACGCCAGAAGACCAGCTTCCGGTCATTCTGCCAGAAGATGTGGTCATGGACGGAATCAGCAGCCCTATCAAAGCCGATCCTGAGTGGGCAAAAACCACCGTTAATGGCCAGCCAGCCCTGCGCGAAACCGACACCTTTGACACCTTCATGGAGTCCTCCTGGTATTACGCGCGCTATACCTGCCCGCAGTATCAGGAAGGTATGCTGGATTCCGATGCAGCGAACTACTGGCTGCCGGTAGATATTTACATCGGTGGTATCGAACATGCCATCATGCACCTGCTCTACTTCCGCTTCTTCCACAAGCTGATGCGTGATGCAGGCATGGTGAACTCTGATGAACCCGCCAAACAACTGCTGTGTCAGGGTATGGTTCTGGCAGATGCGTTCTACTACGTCGGCCAGAATGGCGAGCGTAACTGGGTTTCTCCGGTGGATGCTATCGTTGAGCGTGACGAGAAAGGCCGTATCGTGAAGGCGAAAGACGCGGCGGGCCATGAGCTGGTTTACACTGGCATGAGCAAAATGTCTAAGTCCAAAAACAACGGCATTGACCCGCAGGTCATGGTGGAGCGTTATGGCGCAGACACCGTTCGTCTGTTTATGATGTTTGCTTCCCCGGCTGATATGACGCTGGAGTGGCAGGAATCCGGTGTTGAAGGGGCGAACCGCTTCCTGAAACGCGTCTGGAAACTGGTTTATGAGCACACTTCTCAGGGTGATGCGCCAGCACTGAACGTGGCGGCCCTGACGGAAGATCAGCAAGCGCTGCGTCGTGATGTTCATAAAACGATTGCTAAAGTCACCGATGATATTGGTCGTCGTCAGACCTTTAATACCGCGATTGCGGCTATTATGGAACTGATGAATAAGCTGGCGAAAGCCCCGCAGGACGGCGAGCAGGATCGTGCCTTAATGCGTGAAGCGTTGCTGGCAATTGTTCGTATGCTGAATCCGTTCACACCACACGTGAGCTTCACGCTGTGGCAGGAACTGAAAGGTGAAGGTGACATCGACAACGCACCATGGCCAGTGGCTGACGATGCCGCGATGGTGGAAAACACCACGCTGGTGGTCGTTCAGGTCAATGGCAAAGTCCGTGGCAAAATTACCGTTGCCGTCGATGCCACCGAAGAACAGGTTCGTGAACGCGCAGGCCAGGAACATCTGGTTGCGAAATACCTTGAGGGCGTTACCGTGCGTAAAGTGATCTACGTACCGGGTAAACTGCTGAATCTGGTCGTTGGCTAAGCGCGGGAGGAAACGTGCGACAACTGGCAACAATACTCTTATCTCTTGCGGTGCTTGTCACCGCAGGCTGTGGCTGGCACCTGCGCAATACAACGGCAGTGCCTGCTGAAATGAAAACGATGATCTTCGACTCAGGTGACCCTAACGGTCCGCTGAGCCGTGCGATCCGCAACCAGCTACGGCTGAACAACGTTGACCTGATTGAAAAAGGCACGTTGCGTCAGGATGTACCGTCATTCCGTGTATTAAGCTCATCGCTGAGCAAAGATACCGCGTCCATCTTCCAGGATGGTCGTACCGCGGAATACCAGATGGTGCTGTACGTTAGCGCTGCCGTACTGATCCCGGGGAAAGAAATTTATCCTATCAGCACGAAAGTCTACCGTTCGTTCTTTGATAACCCGCAAACAGCCCTGGCAAAGGATGCTGAACAGCAAATTATCATCAACGAAATGTATGACAAGGCGGCAGAACAGCTGATTCGTAAGCTGCCAAGCATCCAGGTGGCGTCGAAAGAGATCACCGCTGTGGAACAGCCCGAAACGACTGAGTCCCCGCAACGCGTCTCGACGACGCTGGGTAACTAATGCTCAGGCTGTATCCTGAACAACTCCGTGCGCAGCTCAATGAAGGGCTGCGCACGGCGTATCTGCTCCTCGGCAACGATCCGTTGTTGTTGCAGGAAAGCCAGGATGCGATTCGTCAAGTGGCGGCATCGCAAGGCTTTGACGAACACCACACCGTTCAGATCGATAACAACACGGACTGGCCTACCCTCTTTTCGCTTTGTCAGGCGATGAGTCTGTTTGCCGCGCGCCAGACGTTGCTGTTACTTCTTCCGGATAATGGTCCCAATGCTGCCATCAATGAACAACTGGCTACGTTGGTCAGCTTGTTGCATGACGATCTGCTGCTGATGGTTCGGGGCAATAAACTGACGAAAGCGCAGGAAAACGCGGCATGGGTGACACAGCTTGCCAGCCATTCCGTGCAGGTCACCTGCCAGACGCCTGAACAGGCGCAATTACCGAAATGGGTCGCTAACCGGGCTAAGCTGCTTAACCTGCAACTGGACGACGCCGCAAACCAGATGCTGTGCTACTGCTATGAAGGCAATCTGCTGGCGCTGGCGCAGGCACTGGATCGTCTGTCGTTACTGTGGCCGGACGGTAAGCTCACCCTTCCGCGGGTTGAACAGGCAGTGAACGATGCGGCGCACTTTACCCCCTTCCACTGGGTCGATTCCTTGCTCTCGGCGAAGAGCAAACGCGCGCTGCATATCCTGCAACAGCTCAGACTGGAAGGCAGTGAACCGGTAATTTTATTGCGTACGCTTCAGCGTGAACTCATGCTGTTAATAACCTTAAAACGGCAATCGGCCAACACGCCTCTGCGTGCTTTGTTTGATAAACACCGCGTATGGCAAAATCGTCGGGTTATGACGACCGAAGCGGTAAATCGTCTGAGCCACGATCAGCTCCGTCAGGCAGTGCAGCTGCTGACGCAGGCAGAATTAACGCTTAAGAAAGATTACGGCCAGTCGGTCTGGGCCGAGCTGGAAAGTCTCTCGCTGCTGCTGTGTCATAAGGCACTGGCAGACGTTTTCATTGATGGTTGATATGAATTCTTTACAGGCGCTTTATGGCGGGACGTTTGATCCCGTCCACTATGGTCATCTGAAACCGGTAGAGATCCTGGCGAACCTGATCGGGTTACAGCAAATCATCATCATGCCCAATAATGTTCCGCCGCATCGTCCGCAGCCGGAAGCAACGAGCGCGCAACGCAAGCACATGCTGGAACTGGCAATTGCCGATAAGCCGCTGTTCCGGCTGGATGAGCGGGAATTACAACGCGACACCCCTTCCTATACTGCCCAAACGCTGGCGCAATGGCGTATTGAACAGGGCCCAACGCGTCCTTTAGCGTTTATTATCGGCCAGGATTCGCTGCTGAACTTTCCGAGCTGGCATCAATACGAAACCATTTTGCACAACAGCCATTTGATCGTCTGTCGCCGCCCGGGGTATCCGCTCACCATGAATGACGCCCAACATCAGGCGTGGCTCGACGATCATCTGACAAATAAAACGGAAGATCTGCACAGCCTGCCTGCGGGCAAAATTTATCTGGCCGAAACGCCCTGGTTTGACATCTCCGCCACGATCGTTCGCCAGCGTCTGCAACAGGGCCTCCCCTGTGACGACCTCCTGCCGCCCGCAGTGCTGGAATATATTCATCAGCAAGGGTTGTATCAGAAAAGCACAGACGCGTAAGTGGATACGCGAAAAATCGCGTTATTCGCAGCACTGCCATTGACAGGCCCTTCCATGCTGATATCCTCCGCGCCTGACATTCCCGCCGAACGTTGTCTTTAAGAAATTGTTTTACAAAAATGGCGATGCAATGTCAGACCGAGGATGGGATGATACCCGCCTTCAACGTCTGTCCGGTGACATTTGTCCCGACACTGCCAACAGTTCAGGTATACTGTCAGGCTACTCATTCATGACTGCGCTACTTCACTCACCAGGGGGAAAACTTGCAGGGTAAAGAACTCCAGGATTTTGTTATCGACAAAATTGATGACCTGAAAGGTCAGGACATTATCGCTATCGACGTAAAAGGTCGATCCAGTATTACCGATTGCATGATTATCTGCACCGGTACCTCCACGCGTCACGTTGCCTCTATTGCTGACCACGTTGTTCAGGAATCACGCGCTGCGGGCATGATGCCGCTGGGCGTTGAAGGCGAAGCCATTGCTGACTGGGTTGTAGTCGACCTCGGCGATGTGATTGTTCACGTCATGCAGGAAGAGAGCCGTCGTCTGTATGAGCTGGAAAAACTCTGGGGCTAATGCGTGAAGTTGCAATTAGTCGCCGTCGGCACAAAAATGCCTGACTGGGTACAAACGGGTTTTACCGAGTATCTGCGACGTTTTCCAAAAGATATGCCGTTTGAACTGGTGGAGATTCCTGCCGGAAAGCGCGGTAAAAACGCGGATATCAAACGTATTCTCGATAAAGAGGGTGAACTGATGCTGGCTGCCGCAGGCAAGAACCGCATCGTTACCCTCGATATTCCGGGTAAACCCTGGGATACGCCGCAGCTGGCGCACGAACTGGAGCGCTGGAAACAGGACGGTCGTGACGTCAGTTTGTTGATTGGTGGGCCGGAAGGCTTGTCTTCAGCCTGTAAAGCGGCAGCCGAACAAAGTTGGTCCCTCTCCGCGCTGACCCTCCCCCACCCGCTGGTTCGGGTTCTGGTGGCAGAAAGTCTGTATCGCGCGTGGAGCATTACCACCAACCATCCTTATCATCGTGAGTAATGACTGACCAGGTAGATTAACCAGCGGATGAAACTACAGAATTCTTTTCGCGACTATACGGCTGAGTCCGCGCTGTTTGTGCGCCGGGCGCTGGTCGCCTTTACGGGGATTTTGCTGCTGACGGGCGTGCTGATCGCCAACCTCTATAATCTGCAGATTGTCCGCTTTACCGACTATCAAACGCGTTCCAACGAAAACCGCATTAAGCTGGTGCCCATCGCGCCAAGCCGCGGCATTATCTACGATCGTAACGGCGTTCCTCTGGCGCTGAACCGCACCATCTATCAAATTGAAATGATGCCAGAGAAGGTCGACAACGTGCAGGACACCCTGGACGCCCTGAAAGGGGTGGTCGATCTTAACGATGACGACATTGCGAACTTTAAAAAAGAGCGAGCCCGCTCGCACCGTTTCACCTCTATCCCGGTTAAAACCAACCTGACTGAAGTGCAGGTTGCCCGTTTTGCGGTGAATCAATATCGCTTCCCGGGTGTGGAAGTAAAAGGCTATAAGCGCCGTTTCTACCCCTACGGCTCTGCGCTCACCCACGTCATCGGCTATGTCTCAAAAATTAACGATAAAGACGTCGAACGTCTCGATAAAGACGGCAAGCTGGCGAACTACGCTGCGACACACGATATCGGCAAGCTGGGCATTGAGCGTTACTACGAAGACGTTCTGCACGGTCAGACGGGTTACGAAGAGGTGGAAGTCAACAACCGGGGTCGCGTCATCCGTCAGTTGAAAGAGGTGCCGCCACAGGCGGGCCATGACGTCTACCTGACCCTCGATCTTAAACTTCAGCAATATATCGAAACGCTGCTGGCAGGAAGTCGCGCCGCCGTGGTGGTCACCGACCCTCGCACCGGCGGCATTCTGTCGCTGGTTTCCATGCCAAGCTACGATCCCAACCTGTTTGTGGATGGTATCTCCAGCAAAGATTATTCGGGTTTGCTTAATGACCCGAATACGCCACTGGTTAACCGTGCCACGCAGGGGGTCTATCCACCGGCGTCCACCGTTAAGCCTTACGTTGCCGTCTCTGCACTCAGCGCTGGGGTCATCACCCGTAATACGAGCCTCTTTGACCCAGGCTGGTGGCAGTTGCCAGGCTCGGAAAAACGCTATCGCGACTGGAAAAAATGGGGCCATGGTCATCTGAATGTGACCAAATCGCTTGAAGAGTCGGCGGATACCTTCTTCTATCAGGTCGCCTATGACATGGGCATCGATCGCCTGTCAGAGTGGATGAGCAAATTTGGGTACGGTCATTATACGGGCGTCGATCTCTCCGAAGAGCGTTCCGGGAATATGCCGACCCGTGAATGGAAGCAAAAACGCTTCAAAAAACCCTGGTATCAGGGCGATACCATCCCGGTAGGGATTGGTCAGGGCTACTGGACCGCAACGCCGTTGCAGATGAACAAGGCGATGATGATCCTCATCAATGACGGCGTGGTGAAGGTCCCTCACCTGCTGATGAGTACCCTGGAAAATGGCAATAAAGTGCCTTGGGTACAGCCGCACGAACCACCGGTGGGCGATATTCACTCTGGTTTCTGGGAGATCGCCAAAGACGGCATGTACGGCGTGGCTAACCGTCCGAACGGAACGGCGCATAAATACTTTGCCGGTGCCCCTTATAAAGTGGCGGCGAAATCCGGTACCGCTCAGGTCTTTGGCCTGAAAGCGAATGAAACCTATAACGCGCATAAAATTGCTGAACGTCTCCGGGACCACAAACTGATGACCGCGTTTGCCCCTTACGATAATCCGCAGGTTGCGGTGGCGATCATTCTGGAAAACGGCGGCGCAGGCCCGGCCGTCGGGACGATTATGCGCCAGATCCTCGACCACATTATGCTGGGCGATAACAACACCGAACTGCCGACAGAGAACCCGGCATCCGCCGCGGCGGAGGACCAATAATCATGACGGATAATCCGAATAAAAAATCGTTGTGGGACAAAATCCACATCGACCCGGCGATGCTGCTGATCCTGTTGGCGCTGCTGACCTATAGTGCCATGGTCATCTGGAGCGCCAGCGGCCAGGATATTGGCATGATGGAGCGTAAAATCGGCCAGATCGCTATGGGTGTGGTTATCATGGTCGTAATGGCGCAAATTCCGCCACGCGTCTATGAAGGATGGGCACCCTATCTGTACTTTGTCTGTATCATTTTGCTGGTAGCCGTCGATGCATTTGGCGCCATTTCAAAAGGGGCGCAGCGCTGGCTGGATCTGGGAATTGTTCGCTTTCAGCCGTCTGAAATCGCCAAAATTGCCGTTCCGCTGATGGTTGCTCGCTTTATTAACCGCGACGTTTGCCCTCCTTCGCTGAAAAATACGGCGATTGCCCTGGTGCTGATCTTCCTGCCTACCTTGCTGGTCGCCGCGCAGCCTGACCTCGGCACCTCAATACTGATTGCGTTATCAGGACTGTTTGTTCTGTTCCTGTCCGGCTTAAGCTGGCGCCTGATTGGCATTGCGGTGGTATTAATCGCGGCCTTTATACCCATTCTGTGGTTCTTCCTGATGCACGATTATCAACGTCAGCGCGTCATGATGTTACTGGATCCGGAAACCGACCCACTGGGTGCAGGCTATCATATTATTCAGTCTAAAATTGCCATTGGCTCCGGCGGATTGCGCGGCAAGGGCTGGCTGCATGGTACGCAATCACAGCTCGAATTCTTGCCTGAACGCCATACAGACTTTATCTTTGCCGTGCTCGCTGAAGAGCTGGGCCTGGTGGGGATACTGATTCTGCTGGCGCTCTATGTGCTGCTGATTATGCGCGGATTGTGGATTGCTGCCCATGCGCAAACCACCTTCGGACGCGTTATGGCCGGCGGGTTAATGCTGATTTTATTCGTTTATGTCTTCGTCAATATTGGTATGGTGAGTGGTATTCTGCCCGTCGTAGGCGTGCCGCTTCCGCTGGTCAGTTATGGGGGATCGGCGCTAATCGTATTGATGGCCGGGTTTGGGATAGTGATGTCTATCCATACCCACCGAAAAATGTTGTCCAAAAGCGTATAACAATAAGGGGATCGCAATGCGCAAGCAGTGGTTGGGTATCTGCATCGCAGCAAGTTTGCTGGCAGCCTGTACAAGTGATGATGGTCAACAGCAGGCAACCGTTGCGCCACCGCAACCGGCGGTCTGTAACGGTCCCGTTGTCGAAATCAGCGGCGCGGACCCGGTCTTTGAACCGCTTAACGCCACCGCGAATCAGGATTATCAGCGCGACGGGAAGAGCTATAAAATCGTTCAGGATCCGTCCCGTTTCAGTCAGGCGGGATTTGCCGCCATTTATGATGCCGAACCTGGCAGCAACCTGACCGCTTCCGGTGAGACCTTCGATCCTGCGCAGATTACTGCCGCCCACCCTACGCTGCCGATCCCAAGCTATGCGCGTGTGACCAACCTGGCGAACGGGCGTATGATCGTGGTGCGGATTAACGACCGTGGCCCTTATGGCAACGATCGCGTGATCTCCCTCTCCCGTGCAGCAGCCGATCGCCTGAACACCTCAAACAATACCAAAGTCCGTATTGATCCTATTATTGTGGCGCAGGACGGAACGTTATCCGGCCCCGGTACTGCCTGTACGACAGTGGCGAAACAAACTTACGCCCTTCCGGCTCGCCCGGATTTGAGCGGTGGCATGGGCGCGGCCTCGTCCACTACAGAACCGATGCAGCCTCAGGGCGAAGTGCGCGCGATCAGCAATGATACGTTGCAAAGTGACGACCCAACCGGCGCGCCGGTTAAAAGCAGCGGTTTCCTGGGCGCACCCACCACTCTGGCGACGGGCGTGCTGGAAGGCAGTGAGCCTACTCCAGCACCCGTTGTCGCGCCGCCCGCCACCCAACCTGCCCCTGTGACAGCCCCTGCTGCGGTACAAAATACCCCGGCACCGGCAGCATCAACCAGCGGTGGCTATGTGGTTCAGGTGGGGGCCGTCAGCGATCGTGCGCGTGCTGAGCAATATCAGCAGCGCCTGAGTCAGCAATTTGGCGTGCCGGGTCGCGTTGAGCAAAACGGCGCCGTCTGGCGTATCCAGATGGGCCCGTTTGCCAGCAAGCCACAGGCCACCTCGCTGCAACAGCGCCTGCAAAGTGAAGCACAATTGCAGTCGTTTATCGCAGTTGCGAAATAATTAATCGGCGGTATCCGAATTGTCAGTTTATGTAACCAACGTTCACAAACTCATGCTGAAAGTCGGATGCCTGCCTGTATAGCTTTTGCTATAGTAAGGCACTTTTTTTAATTCCATCACGGATGTCGTAGTTCTGACCATGAAGACCACTTTCTCCGCTCGTTTTGTGCAGCGCATGGCGCTGACCACGGCCCTTTGCGCATCTGCTCTCTCAGCAGCTCACGCTGATGACCTGAACATTAAGACCATGATCCCTGGCGTTCCGCAGATCGACGCGGAATCGTACATCCTGATCGACTACAACTCCGGTAAAGTGCTGGCAGAACAAAATGCTGACGCGCGTCGCGATCCGGCCAGTCTGACCAAGATGATGACCAGCTACGTCATCGGCCAGGCCATGAAAGCAGGCAAATTCAAAGAATCGGACCTGGTCACCATCGGTAACGATGCCTGGGCAACGGGGAACCCGGTGTTCAAAGGCTCATCGCTGATGTTCCTGAAGCCCGGCATGCAGGTGCCCGTTTCTCAGCTGATTCGCGGCATCAACCTGCAATCAGGTAATGATGCCTGCGTGGCGATGGCGGATTTTGCTGCCGGCAGCCAGGACGCGTTTGTTGGCCTGATGAACAGCTACGTCTCTGCGTTGGGCCTGAAAAACAGCCATTTCCAGACCGTTCACGGCCTGGATGCTGACGGTCAGTACAGCTCTGCGCGCGACATGGCTCTGATTGGCCAGGCGCTGATCCGTGATGTGCCCAATGAATACACCATCTATAAAGAGAAAGAGTTCACCTTCAACGGTATTCGCCAGACCAACCGCAACGGTCTGCTGTGGGACAACAGCCTGAATGTGGACGGCATCAAAACGGGCCATACGGACAAAGCCGGCTATAACCTGGTTGCATCTGCCACCGAAGGTCAGATGCGTCTGATCTCTGCCGTCATGGGTGGACGTACCTTCAAAGGGCGTGAAACTGAAAGCAAGAAATTGCTGACCTGGGGCTTCCGTTTCTTTGAAACAGTTAACCCGCTGAAAGCCGGGAAAGAGTTCGCCTCTGAGCCCGTCTGGTTTGGTGACAACGACCGCGCCTCACTGGGCGTCGACAAAGATCTCTACCTGACCATTCCTCGTGGCCGTATGAAAGACCTGAAGGCGAGTTATGTGCTGACGACCAGCGAGCTTCACGCACCGCTTAAGAAAAATCAGGTTGTGGGCACCATCAACTTCCAGCTTGATGGCAAAACCATCGATCAGCGCCCGCTGGTCGTACTGGATGAGATCCCTGAAGGCAATTTCTTTGGCAAAATCATTGATTACATTAAATTGATGTTCCATCACTGGTTTGGTTAAAAATTGAACACTTGAAAGTGTGATTTTGATCCCCATATACTAGGTATCCTGATAACTCCCACCGGTCGTGGGAGTTATTCTTTTTAATGTAATGCCGGAGCTGACATGAAAACCAAACTTAACGAACTGCTTGAATTCCCTACCTCCTTTACTTACAAAGTAATGGGTCAGGCGAAACCTGAGCTGGTTGATCAGGTGGTTGAAGTGGTACAGCGCCATGCGCCCGGTGACTACTCTCCAACGGTAAAACCCAGCAGCAAAGGCAATTACCACTCGGTTTCAATCACCATTACTGCGACGCATATCGAGCAAGTCGAAACGCTGTATGAAGAGTTAGGCAATATCGAAATCGTCCGTATGGTGCTGTAAGTCCTTCCGCGGTTGCCCGGTTAGCCGGGTAACCCGCTTCTCTGCTGTGGTATACTCCCTGACACCTTTTCTCCCCCGTCACCGGAGTTGCTGTTTTGTATCAGGATAAAATTCTTGTCCGCCATCTTGGGCTACAACCTTACGAACCTGTCTCCCAGGCTATGCATGATTTCACTGACACCCGTGATGAAACCACTCCCGACGAGATCTGGCTGGTCGAGCATCTTCCTGTGTTCACTCAGGGTCAGGCGGGCAAAGCGGAACATGTTTTAGTGCCGGGTGATATTCCCGTTATACAGAGCGATCGTGGCGGTCAGGTTACCTATCATGGACCGGGTCAACAGGTCATGTACGTCCTGCTGGACCTTAAGCGGCGCAAGCTGGGCGTCAGAGAGCTGGTCACCCTGCTGGAAAATACCGTCGTGGATACCCTTGCAGAATATGGCATTCAAGCGCACCCTCGTGCGGACGCGCCGGGTGTCTATGTGGGGGAAAGCAAAATCTGCTCCCTGGGTTTACGCATCCGTCGGGGATGCTCATTTCATGGCCTGGCGCTGAATATTAATATGGACTTATCTCCTTTCCTGCGCATTAATCCCTGCGGCTATGCGGGAATGGAAATGGTGCAAATGAGCCAGTGGGTCGAATCAGTCTCACCAGATATTATTCATCCGGTTTTGGTCAGAAACTTTTTAGCACGGCTAAACAATCCACCCAGTGAATATATCACTACTTAATATATGATACATGATGGTCGCGTAATTTGCCGGGCCATCATTTATTTCCCCCTTTAAGCTTTACAATAATCCTGAGATTCTATATTTTCGAAGCGCCTGGTCAGACTTGCCTATTTTTCTGCGTAATATTCATAATCTAAATACTGAAAAAGGCGGGTCAGGTATGACTTGATCAAAAATCGTACAACTGTTTGATTTTTTTAAACATACGATCCCTATAAAATACTTTACCAATCACGACAGGCACAATATATAAATTCAACTATCATTCATATTGTGAATGAATTCGGAGTGACAGCGTGGATAATAATAATTTACCAGCTAAACGATTAAATGATCCCGGTGGTGAGGGTAAACCACAAATTTTTCGGACTTTACGTAATATCGATCTCAATTTATTGACCATTTTTGAGGCGGTATATGTCCACAAGGGTATCGTTAATGCTGCGAAAATTCTTAATCTCACCCCCTCCGCAATTAGTCAGTCAATCCAGAAACTGCGTGCTATATTTCCCGATCCTCTCTTTATTCGAAAAGGTCAGGGTGTCACACCAACCGCCTATGCCACGCACCTTCACGAGTATATCAGCCAGGGCCTGGAGTCCATTCTTGGTGCGCTGGATCTTACGGGCAGCTACGATAAACAGCGGACCATCACCATTGGGACATCGCCTTCGGTTGGTGCACTGGTGTTGCCGATTGTTCACCAGGCCATAAAGCGTGAAGTGCCGCACCTGTTAATACGCAATATCCCTATTAACGATGCGGAGACCCAACTGTCGCAGTTCCAGACGGATCTCATCATTGATAACAATACCTTCTCGGCGCGCGCGCTAGGTCAGCACACGCTTTATGCCGACAGCCTGGTCCTGGTCTGCCGTAAAGGTCATCCTGCCCTCAGCAAAACGGCCACGTATGAGAGCCTGGAAGAGTATGAGCATGCGCTTTTCACCCATGAGGGGAGCGACCACAGTCAGCTGCGTAAACGGGTTAACGAGATCTTCCACGAACGCCAAATCAGCTTTAGCAGTTACAATATGTTCACTATTGCTGCCCTGCTTGGCGGCAGCGATCTGCTCAGTATCATGCCATTGCGTCTGTTCAATTTGCTTCGACAATGCTGGCCCCTGGAGCAGATTCCTTTTGCACCGTTGAACAGTGAAGCCATTGAAATTGCGCTGCATTACAACAAACTGAGCCTGCGCGATCCGGTGCTGGAAAACGTCATCGATATTATCAGAAGAGCATTCTGACGCCGTTACCCGGTCTCCCCTGGCTGCTCAATCAGGACAAAGGGCACAAAACAACAACTATTTTACAATTTGGCGACCTCACAGGCTGCTTTATCGACCATATCAATGATATACTGCCTGTCGTTCGTTCAAAAATAGTTGATAAATACAACATTCCCTTGAATTGAAACGCTTTCCTCGAATTTCGCAACTGGAACACGCACGCTATGAGTAAACCCATTGTGATGGAACGCGGTGTTAAGTACCGCGACGCCGATAAAATGGCCCTTATCCCGGTTAAAAACGTGGCCACCGAGCGCGAAGCGCTGTTAAGAAAGCCGGAATGGATGAAGATTAAGCTTCCGGCAGACTCGTCACGCATCCAGGGTATCAAAGCGGCGATGCGAAAAAATGGGCTTCACTCCGTTTGTGAAGAAGCCTCTTGCCCGAACCTTGCGGAATGTTTTAACCACGGTACGGCAACCTTTATGATCCTGGGCGCTATCTGTACGCGCCGTTGCCCGTTCTGTGACGTTGCACATGGTCGCCCTGTGGCACCAGATGCCAACGAACCCCTGAAACTGGCCCAGACTATCGCCGACATGGCGCTGCGCTATGTGGTCATCACCTCGGTCGACCGTGACGATCTGCGCGACGGCGGAGCACAGCATTTTGCTGACTGCATCACCGCTATTCGTGAGAAAAGTCCAAACATTAAGATTGAAACGCTGGTTCCCGACTTCCGTGGTCGTATGGATCGCGCGCTGGATATTCTGACTGCAACCCCACCAGATGTGTTTAACCACAACCTGGAGAACGTGCCGCGAATTTACCGTCAGGTTCGTCCCGGTGCTGACTACAACTGGTCTCTGAAGCTGCTTGAGCGCTTTAAAGAAGCCCATCCTCATATCCCGACTAAATCGGGTCTGATGGTCGGCCTTGGCGAAACCAACGCTGAAATCGTTGAGGTCATGCGCGACTTACGCCGCCATGGCGTAACGATGCTGACGTTAGGCCAGTACCTGCAGCCAAGCCGTCACCACCTGCCTGTACAGCGCTACGTTAGCCCGGATGAGTTTGATGAAATGAAAGCGGAAGCAATGGCGATGGGCTTTACCCATGCGGCCTGCGGCCCGTTTGTTCGCTCGTCCTATCATGCCGATATGCAGGCAAAAGGCGAAGAAGTGAAGTAATATTTACTTACACTTCGCGCATAAAAAAACCGGCCATTGTGCCGGTTTTTTATTTCGCATGCCTTTAATGGCTCGCCATTACTCTTTGTGCGAGAGCTTCTCAGCGACGATTTCGTCATCAGCGGTTTTCTTCGCAGACGCATCATCGTCATTCATCGCTTTTTTGAAGCCTTTGATGGCCGCACCCAGGTCTCCGCCCAGCGTGCGCAACTTCTTGGTACCAAACAGCAGGACGACCAGTGCGGCCACCACTAACAGTTTAGTAATACTGATCTCACCCATAGATACCTTCTTCACTTAAAACAGGCTGCGTTATGCGCCCTAAAGACCTACGTTATTAACGGCCATTTGGCGCGCGCACACAATAGCAATCTGTAACAAGGTGAATCAAGCACTGATGAAAAAAACATCATAATAATTGCGGTGGCGCAAATCTCCGGTTGCCTAATACCGGCAGTTGCTGGCGCACGGCGTTTACCCGCTCGCGATCCAGCTCTGCCATGATCAGCGCTGGCCTCTCTGCCGCCGCAGCGATCGTGACGCCTAAAGGATCAATCACCCGGCTTTGACCAATATTTTTATTTCCACACTCCCCCGCTGCAATCACATAGCAGGTGGTATCCAGCGCCCGCGCCGTGAGCAGGGTTGCCCAGTGATGCTCTTTAAGCGGCCCTTTCACCCACGCAGCGGGAAGAATCAACACATCAGCACCCGCCAGCGCCAGATTCATCGCCATCTCCGGGAAGCGTAGATCGTAACAGATCATCAGACCCAGCTTGAACCCCTCCACCTCAAGCACGGGCGGCAACAGCTGGCCCGGATCCACCCGCCGCGACTCCTGAATGGAAAACGCATCGTAAAGATGGAGTTTGGCATAGGTTTGCACGATTTCCCCGCCCCGCAGGACCACCAGCGTATTAACCGCTCGACCCGGCGATGAGGGAACATGAAGGGTAAGGATCGTTGTCAGTGTATTAGCCGCGCTTTCTGCTTTCAGCACTTTCAGGAAGCCACCGTCCAGGGTCTGCGCTGATTTCACCGACAAATCTGGATCGTTATCGTCACGCGCCAGGAGTGCCTCAGGCAGCACGAGCAGCGAAGCGCCTTTGTCTGCCGCCTGTGCCATCAGCTCTACACAATGTCGTGCATTTTCTTGCCAGTCTGGCGTGACGGCAAACTGTCCAACCGCAACATACATATTTTCACCTGGTTCCAATTAGCGTTAAACTCATGCCCTAACCATACCAGATAGCAGGAATTCGCTGTGTTACAACTGCTTTTAGCCGTTTTTATTGGTGGGGGAACCGGTAGCGTTGCGCGTTGGTTTCTTAGCATGCGATTTAACCCTATGCATCAGGCGATTCCCGTCGGCACCCTGACGGCCAACCTGATAGGGGCTTTCGTCATCGGGATGGGGCTTGCCTGGTTTAACCGGATGACCCACATTGACCCAATGTGGAAGCTGCTGATCACCACCGGTTTTTGTGGAGGGTTAACGACCTTCTCCACCTTTTCAGCCGAAGTCGTGTTTTTGTTTCAGGAAGGGAAGTTTGCGTGGGCACTCACCAACATTGCCGTCAACATGCTTGGCTCATTTGCCATGACCGCGATCGCATTTTGGATTTTTTCTGCGGCGAACGCGCATTAACAGCCCGTACGTTAATGTTGGCTTAATTTTTCTCTGTCACTCTTAGCGCAATATCGCGTGAGGGTGAGAGTATGAGAACGAGTTTAATGCAGGCGGGGATGGTTTTACTGAGCGTTCTGATCGTCGCCAGTTTTATTAAGATGTACCTCTTCAATTAATGAAAGCCAAAAAAAACCCGCTCAGTGAGCGGGTTTTGAAACTCTTGCTGACGTGTCTGTAATTACAGAGCAGTTACGTTAGCAGCAGAAGGGCCTTTGGCACCGTTAGTGATTTCAAACTCAACGCGCTGACCTTCGGCCAGGGTTTTGAAACCATTAGTCTGGATTGCAGAGAAGTGTACGAACACATCTTTGCTGCCATCTTCCGGAGTAATGAAACCGAATCCTTTGGACTCATTAAACCACTTAACGTTACCTTTAATCTTAGACATCAAAATTACCTTTACATGAAAAATGGACACAAATGCTGTGTCGGGTATCAGTACAACAATTACGGGCCATTTTGTCCAGCGCTTCTTTAGCAAAAAGTGACAAAAGTCGCGGAATTTTTCGTGCCCGACACGTTATCCTTCAGCCCGCAAAAAGTGGCTCTTTTTTCGCCACTCCGTCCCCATTTTTCAGTTAAAACTGGAAGCGCATCCAGGCGAAGTAAACGTTACCGTTGTTGTATGTACCAGGGATATAGGTCATCTGGAACGTCGCCGGGCCATACCCAATGGAAGCCAGGGGTAACAGGACCGGTACCGGGATATATTTCCAGTTGTCGCGTGCGGTAAAGCCTGCGGTATAGCCCAGCCCCATGTGGAAGTTCTCATCCGCCAGCGGACGCCAGGTTTTCTCCCAGCCGTAACCGCCAATAGGCTCCCACTTGTTATAGGAGTCTTTAAAGGCCATCAAATAGAGACCGTGCCAGTTCCCTTTGTCATCCCAACGGGATTGACCAAAGCCCGCCCCCCAGGGACGTTCGTTATAGCGATCGGTTTTTTCCTTGTCATACGCAAAACGTGCGTGCCAGGTAATAGCCGGGACATAGAGATCGTAATGCTCTGGTTCATTCCAGGTTTGCGCAACGTTATCTTTAAAGGTGGTGAACCAACCTTTGTCCGTTGTTTTATCGTCTGCTATTGCTGATGAAGCCAGAGTTAACTGACCAAAAATAAACAGAAAAATGATTAAAAAACTATTTTTTAAGGTCACAATGTCATTACCATTCTTTGTATTCGGTGCACAGCTTAACAAAGTTTATTTGAATAAATCCTTAACAACATCGGCTTTAATCCGAATTATTTAGTTACAAAATGGGAATATTCTTACGAATGCAAAGAAAAAGCGCCTCCAATATGAGGCGCTCACAAAAATTAACGTTTATGTAATAATTTATACAAAGCGGGAATGACCAACATCGATAATAATGGGGCGGTCACCATTCCGCCGATCATGGGCGCTGCGATGCGTTGCATCACTTCCGACCCGCTGCCGCCCCCCCACATAATGGGCAACAACCCCGCCATAATGGTGGCGACCGTCATCACCTTAGGCCGTACGCGCAATACTGCGCCTTCATGAATGGCCCGTCGCACCGCCGCCTCGCCGCGCTCGTCATTGTCGGCATGGTGTTTATTAAGTGCCTGATTAAGATAGAGCACCATAATAACGCCAAATTCTGCCGCAACACCGGCCAGCGCGATAAAGCCAACGGCGCTGGCGACCGAGAAATGATAATCCAGTAACCATAAAAGCCATACGCCACCGATCAGCGCAAATGGTAATGTCCCCATAATTAACAGGACATCTGAAATGCGTTTGAACGTCAGCCATAATAATAAAAAGATTATCATTAGCGTTACTGGCAACACTAATTTTAGTCTGGCCGTTGCGCGCTCAAGATATTCAAACTGTCCGGACCAGGTTAATGAAACACCTTGTGGCAGGGTAATATGTTGCGCAACCTGCTGTTGCATCTCCTCAACGGCGGACTTTAAATCCCGATTGCGCAAATCGACATAAATCCAGTTGGAGAGTCGCGCATTTTCACTTTTCAACATCGGTGGGCCTTCACTTACCACGATATCAGCCATCTCTCCGAGCGCAATCTGGCTCCCGCTGCTCGTCAGCACCGGCAGTGCGCGAAGCTTGTCGACACTGTCGCGCAGATCGCGAGGATAACGAAGGTTAATGGGATAACGTTCACGCCCTTGCAGCACTTCGCCTATATTGTCACCCCCGACCAGCGTGGAGACCATGCTCTGCAATTCATCGACAGAGACGCCATAACGTGCGGCTTTTGCTCTGTCGATGCGGATATCGACATAACGACCGCCTGACAGCCGTTCCGCCAGGGCTGACGTGACACCCGGGACCTGCTTCACGATCTGCTCAATTTGCCCGGCCACCCGTTCAATATCGGCAAGGTTATTGCCGTTCACTTTGATGCCCACCGGGCTTTTAATGCCGGTCGAAAGCATATCAAGCCGGTTGCGAATCGGCGGTACCCATACATTGGCAATACCAGGAACAGAAACCGTTTTATCCAGTTCCTCCACCAGTTTTTCGGGCGTCATACCGGCCCGCCATTGGTCGCGCGGTTTGAAGTGAATCGTGGTCTCCAGCATGGTTAACGGCGCGGGATCGGTTGCCGTATCAGCCCGTCCGGCTTTACCGAAGACGCTTGCGACCTCTGGCACGCTTTTGATCAGACGGTCCGTTTGCTGGAGCAAGCGACTGGCTTCACGTGCTGAAATACCCGGGAGCGTCGAGGGCATATAAAGCAGATCGCCCTCATTCAGCGGCGGCATAAATTCGCTCCCCAGGCGACTCAACGGCCATAGCGTGGCCACTAAGACGAGCGAGGCCAGCACCAGCGTGGTTTTCGGGAACATCAGTACTTTATCCAGCACGGGTTCATAACCCCGAATCAGGGCGCGATTAATCGGATTCGCTTTTTCATCCGGGATGTTGCCCCGAATGAAATACCCCATTAAGACCGGTACCAGCGTGATGCCCAGCCCCGCAGAAACCGCCATTGCCCAGGTTTTGGTAAAGGCCAGCGGCGAAAACATGCGCCCTTCCTGCGCCTCCAGAGAGAAAACCGGGATAAACGACAGCGTAATGATCAACAGGCTGCAAAAGAGTGCAGGCCCGACGTCCACTGCCGCCTTCTCCGCCAGATGCCAGTAGTCACCGGATGTAGGTGTCTGTTCAGGGTTATCATGCCGCCACTGTTCCAGCACCTTGTGCATATTTTCGATCATCACTATCGCTGCATCCACCATAGCGCCAATGGCAATCGCGATCCCACCCAGCGACATAATATTGGCGTTGATGCCCTGATAATGCATGACCACAAATGCCCCTAAAATCCCCAACGGCAGCGAGACAATGGCGACCAGAGCGGAACGCAGGTGGAACAGGAACAGGGCACACACCAGCACAACCACGGCAAACTCTTCCAGCAGCTTGTGCGTCAGGGTGTTGATGGAATCCTCTATCAGCGTGGAGCGATCGTATACCGGTACGATCTCAACCCCTTTTGGCAACGTTTTCTGCAGTGCGTGGAGCTTATCTTTCACCGCGTGAAGCGTTTCCAGCGCATTCTGACCGTAACGCATCACCACCACGCCACCGGCAACCTCACCCTCACCGTTCAGTTCCGCTACGCCACGACGGATTTCCGGCCCATAACCTACCGTTGCCACATCGCTCAGGCGTATCGGGATACCTTCCCGCGTCGCGATAACGACCTGGCGGAAATCCTCCAGGGTATGCAGATAGCCCGCCGTACGGACCATATACTCCGCTTCCCCCCTTTCCAGCAGCGCCCCACCACTCTCTTTGTTTGCAGCCTGAATCGCGCTGACTATCTGAGCATGCGTAATGTTGAGCGCCCGCATTTTCTCTACGGAGGCCGTCACCTGATACTGACGTACCATCCCCCCAATGCTCGCCACTTCTGAAACATTAGGCACCGTTTTCAGCTCAAATTTCAGCGTCCAGTCCTGCAGAGCGCGCAAATCTGCCAGGCTATGCTGACCAGTACGATCCACCAGCGCATATTCGTAAATCCAGCCGACCCCCGTGGCGTCCGGTCCCAGCGAGACTTTCACACCGGCAGGCAATTGCGACTGTACCTGGCTTAAATACTCCAGGACCCGTGAGCGCGCCCAGTATAAATCCGTGCCGTCTGCAAACAGGACGTAGACATATGCATCCCCGAACATCGAAAATCCGCGCACGGTTTTCGCACCCGGCACAGAGAGCATAGAGGTCGTGAGCGGCCAGGTGACTTGATCCTCAATGACCTGTGGCGCTTTTCCCGGATAGCTGGCTTTGACGATAACCTGCACATCCGAAAGGTCCGGCAGGGCATCCAGCGGCGCACGTTGCAACGCCCAGATCCCCCAGCCTGCCATGACCAGTGCCGCGATAATGATTAAGAACCGGTTTCTTAATGATGCCCGTATTACCGCTGCGATCATTTTGCCACCTCCGGCAGCACGCTGCGCAGGCTCGCTTCGGAATCGATCAGGAACTGGCCGGACGACACCACGTAATCGCCCTCTTTCACCCCGGCCTTAATTTCCGTCCAGCCATCGGAGGTCACGCCCGTGACCACCTTCACCGGGCGAAAATAGCCCTCGCCCGTGGCGAGAAGCAGTCGCTGTGAATCGCCGCTATCAATCACCGACTCCTCCGGGACAGCAAGCACGGCTGCACCTGGCGTCCGGCTGGCAAGCGAAACGGTCAGGAACATACCGGGCTTAAGTTTGTGTTGTGAATTATCAAGCACGATGCGCGCTTTCAGGGTACGCGTGGCGGTATCCATCTGAGGCAGTAATTCACTGACCTTGCCGTGAAACTGCTCGCCAGGCCAGCTTTCTGAGACGGCGACGATCTCGCTGCCCTTCGTCAGCGATTGCGCCTGTACCTGTGGGTAATCCACCACCAGCCAGACAGAATCGAGGCTGGCTATCTCATACAGCGGCGCCATAGGGGCGACCTGAGCCCCTTGTCGTACATCCAGCCTGGTGATGTAACCGGGGCGATCGGCCCGAAGCGTGAGAGTGGTTTGCGGTTTACCGCTGCGCTCCAGTGCCCGAATCACGTCGTCCGGCATAAACTGGAGAGCCAGCCGTTCCCTGCCTGCTTTGGTCAGCGCGGGATCGCCAAGCTGACGCACCGCCAGGTACTCCTGCTGCGAGGTGGTCCACTGCGGGATCCACAATGTTGCCAGCGGCTCACCGGCGGCCACCTCTTGCTGAGGGGCGCGCACGTATAAAGTAGAGATGATCCCGGCGGCAGGGGCAGAGACGGTTGTCAGACTGCGTTCATCGGTAGAGACGGTAGCGAAGGCAGAGAATGGTAACGTCAGCTGCCGTCTCTCAACACGGGCCGTTTTCATGCCCAGATTTTGCTGTTGCCCGGTGCTAATCGCCACGCCCGCCACCGGCTTTTCCTCATCGGCATAGCGTGGAACCAGCTCCATGTCCATAAAAGGGGATTTTCCCGGTTTGTCGAAACGCTGACCGGGCATCATAGGATCGTACCAGTAAAGCACCTGACGCTCTGCGGGACGCGTGCGTTCAGCGGCGGGAGGTGTCTGTCGCTGCCCCACGTAAAAACCACTCGCGGCGGCGGCGAGCACGACCATGCCCACCGCACAAAGAATGCGTATTTTCATCCTGTAATATCCTGTGGAATTAACCATTGAAGCGCGGCCCAGGTGCGCGCCATTTCACGCTCTGCCTGACTGGCGGCCAGTTCGGTCTCAAGCACGCTGCGACGCGCCTCCAGCAACGCAGGCAAGCCCGACTGACCGGAACGATATTGCGCGTTCATCACCCGCACCCGCTGGTGCTGCAAGGGCAAAATGTCGTCATGTTGACGCTGCCAGATCACCCGAGCGGCCTGGTACTGCGCCACCAGAGATTGCACCTGAGCAATATGTTCACGCTGGACGAGCGTCAGTTGGTCTACTGCCTGCAGGGAGCGTGACACATCGGCGGCATACTCTTTATCCTGTCGATGTGACTGAAAAAGCGGCAAATCCACGGTAAACATGACGCCAGCCATGTCGTCATACCCCTCCGCGCGATGAGCATAAAAGAGCTCAACGTCAACATCCGGAATCGCGGCCACCGCAGACTGTGCAGAACGCGCTTTTGCCGTTTCTGCTTCCCGCCGTGCGGCTTCAACTTCCGGATGACGAATCACCGCCTCCACCAGCGTTTTCTCATCGGCGGGTAGCCGCTGGTAACGCGGCAAGGGCCCCTGCACGTCGGTGATGGCCTGACCGGTCAACTGCATCAAGCGACTTTGCGCCACCTGGACATCCCGGGCGGCCAGCGTGACGTTATCGCGCATCGCGCTAAGGGTGATTTGCAGCGATAACACGCTGTCCGGGGTGGCATTGCCTGCGCCGACACTCGCTTTTTGCACCCCCTGCTGGCGTTCGGTCTCCTCCACGATGTTTTGAGCCGTGCGCAACGCACGTTGAGAGAGCGCCAGGTCAAGCCAGGCCTGCGCGGTATCACGTTGCAGCGCGGCACGGGTCGCCTCTGATTGCGCTTCAACGCTCCTCGCCTGCGCCTGGAACGTTTGCGATTTACGCTCCCGTTTTTCTGCGCTGACATAGCTTTGCATGATACCTATCCTCTGCATGGTCATCCCTTCGCGGGTAAAACGACGGTCGTTGCTCCCCTGAACAGGCACATTTTCGATACCAAACTTCAGCTTTGGATCGGGCAATTGTGTGGCGGATTCCGCCATTGCATCCAGCGCCCGGGCTTCGTTACGACGGGCAGACAGATCGGCGGAATAGCGTTGGGCCAGGGTGAGGGTTTGCGCGAGCGTTAACGACTCCGCCAGAACGGCGGAGCTGAAAAAGCCGAGCAGCACCCCACCGAGCCACAGGCTCAGTGTGTGTTGTTTCATGGCGTCCTCGTTTAGCGCAGCGGCGTTAACGCAACAATCTGAAAACCATCGCCTGCACGTTCAAGGGTGAACGCGACGCGATCGCCGGGCTTAACGGAAGCGATGTCCGCCTCCTTTGCAAGAACAAAAGGCATCGTCATCGCAGGCCATTGCAGTTCAGGTATGGCCTGATGCCTGAGCACGATAGTCGGTGGGGAAATTTCCATGACCTGGCCCTGTCCTTGCCAGTGTTGGACAGCAGCGGACGGCGTAGTCGCCTGGACGGAAAGAGAAGAGAGAGAAAACAGCACGCCCATAAGCGCGGAAACAAGTAATGCACGCATGATAAAACTCCTGTTAAACGTAATTGAAGAAAGAAATTCAACGTATTAACAGGTGCTTATTCTCTGAACCGGCAAAATCGAATCGTTGCCGGCGGCCCCGCAGCAGGCGGCGTTAATGACCAGACAGAAGGCGTGATGTCATCGCATTCCGGTGTAATCAGGGCAAGCGTCATCACCGCAGGCAGTGCAACAAGCTGGGGATGCGCGTTCTCTTTTTGCAGCCGATCGGGTACGCAGTGCTTTTCGCACAGAGGAGAGGGTGCGTCAGCGGCGTGTGCTGGCGGGTTTGCCATCATGTCCATATGCTGGATCATGGCAATTTCACCGCGTAAATCGAGTGCACAATCATGAGACGCCACGGCAACCTGGCTATTGATCATCAGCCAGCCAAACGCCATCAAAAACATCAGAAGATGTTTTTTTAGAAAGCGCAGGCGATAAGTCCAGCTGGCGTACATATTCGCGTCGACAGGTTGCTATGAGGTGGCTGAGTATAGGAACAGACGGTGACAAAATTAAAGGTGTTTTAATGAGCTTTACGATATTTCTGTTTGTCGCCTTAAAAAGAATCATCACTATTAACAAATACTCAGCAACTCCGTGACATTTAATTCCATCTACAGGGTCAATACGTTAATGACATAAATGGCGCCGCAATGGCAAAATAGCGCCGACATCTGCGTTAGATGTCGGTTTATTGATTTTAATCATCTATGACTGACCGTTTATTCGGCACATTCTCACCCTTCAATTTTTGATTTTCCGTGCTCTCTGGGGAGCGCAACGTACAGGGGAAAACATGCTTACCTTTATCGAGCTCCTCATTGGAGTCGTCGTCATTGTCGGCGTCGCGCGTTACATCATCAAAGGCTATTCCGCTACGGGCGTGTTATTTGTCGGCGGCCTGACGCTGCTGATTATAAGTGCGCTGATGGGGCACAAAGTGTTACCCGCCAGTGAAACCAGCACCGGCTATTCCGCAACGGATATCGTTGAATATATTAAAATCCTGCTGATGAGCCGTGGTGGCGATCTTGGCATGATGATTATGATGCTGTGTGGTTTCGCCGCGTATATGACCCACATCGGCGCTAACGACATGGTTGTTAAGCTGGCCTCTAAACCGCTGCAATATATTAACTCACCGTATATTCTGATGATTGCCGCCTATTTCGTGGCCTGCCTGATGTCTCTGGCGGTCTCCTCCGCCACTGGCCTTGGCGTACTGCTGATGGCAACCCTGTTCCCGGTAATGGTCAACGTCGGTATCAGCCGTGGCGCCGCCGCCGCGATTTGCGCCTCGCCTGCGGCAATCATCCTTTCCCCGACGTCCGGCGACGTGGTGCTTGCCGCAAAAGCAGCGGAAATGCCGCTGATCGACTTTGCGTTCAAGACCACGCTGCCCATCTCCATCGCGGCTATTATTGGCATGGCGATTGCCCACTATTTCTGGCAGAAGTATCTCGATAAAAAAGAGAACATCAGCCACGAGATGCTGGATGTTAACGAAATCACCACCACCGCCCCCTCTTTCTACGCCATTCTGCCGTTTACCCCGATTATCGGCGTGCTGATTTTTGACGGGAAATGGGGTCCACAGCTTCATATCATCACCATTCTGGTGATCTGCATGCTACTGGCCGCCGTGCTGGAGTTTGTGCGTGGCTTTAACACTCAGAAAGTGTTCTCGGGTCTGGAAGTGGCCTACCGGGGAATGGCGGATGCCTTCGCGGGCGTGGTCATGCTGCTGGTCGCCGCGGGCGTCTTTGCGCAGGGTCTGAGCACCATCGGCTTTATTCAGAGCCTGATCTCTATTGCCACCTCTTTTGGCTCGGCAAGCATCATTCTGATGCTCGTCCTGGTTGTGCTGACCATGCTGGCGGCGATGACGACCGGGTCCGGTAACGCCCCATTCTATGCTTTCGTTGAAATGATCCCGAAGCTGGCGCACTCCTCTGGCATCAACCCGGCCTATCTGTCCATTCCGATGCTGCAGGCATCCAATCTGGGTCGGACGATTTCCCCTGTTTCCGGCGTCGTTGTTGCCGTTGCGGGCATGGCAAAAATTTCTCCGTTTGAAGTGGTGAAACGCACCTCCGTGCCTGTGCTGGTAGGGCTGGTGATAGTCATTGTCGCCACCGAAATCCTGGTACCTGGCACCGTCGCAGGTTAAGTCTCGTCATCATCAAAAAGCGCCTGCGGGCGCTTTTTGTGCTTTAATAACCTTCTGAAATAAATTTGTATTAAATCATCAGGAATTCAAATGTTCAGGAAGGATATTGTCAGCCGGTTTAGCACCGCGGCGCTGCTACTGTGTGCGTTTTCCACTCAGGCCGCCCCGCTTCAGGCAACGCAGTACGGTGATTTTGATCGCTACGTCCTGGCACTGTCGTGGCAAACGGGATTTTGTCAGAGCGTGCATGACAGCAACCGCAAAGAGCCGGACGAGTGTCGCCAGCAAAAAGAGAGCAACGTTAAAAGCGACTTCCTGACCGTCCACGGGCTGTGGCCCAGCCTGCCGAAGAGTATTTCCGCGCGGGGTTTGGACGATCGCCGCTGGATGCGATTTGGCTGTGCCACGCGTCCTATCCCTAATCTGCCTGAGGCCAAAGCCAACCGTAAATGCGCGGCTGCGGAGACAGGATTGTCCCTTGAGACTGCCGAAAAACTTAACAGCGTAATGCCAGGTGCCGGTGGGAACTCCTGTCTGGAACGCTACGAATATGCCAAGCATGGCGTCTGTTTTGGCTTCGACCCGGATGCTTACTTCGGCACCATGGTGCGTCTCAACCAGGCGGTAAAAGCCAGCCCGATGGGCACCTTCCTGACTGAAAACTACGGTAAGACGGTGACCCGTCGGGCCTTTGATGACGCTGTCGCCCGAAGCTTTGGCAAAGCCAATGTGAAAGCCGTTAAGCTGACCTGTCAGGGTAATCCCGCTTATCTGACCGAAATGCAGATTTCCCTCAGGGCAGCAACCATCAACGCCCCGCTCTCCGCCGCGTCGTTCGCCCCACAACCGCATCCGGGCAACTGCGCGAAGCAATTTGTCATCGATAAAGCCGGGTATTAATCTTCAGCCGGGCACGCCCTGCCCGGCATTCCATCCTTTTCTCTTATAGCTGGATGAGTATCACACTTCCGACGTTCTGCATCATTTATCCAGCTAAAGCATCATTTATCCGGTAAACAGCCATGAATCCTCACCGCCATAATCGCGGTGTCATCAACAGGAGGATTTTCACATGGCTAAAAAACTGATTGCGTTGTGCGCCTGCCCGATGGGTCTGGCCCATACCTTTATGGCGGCTCAGGCACTGGAAGAAGCCGCCGTTGAAGCAGGCTATGAGGTCAAAATAGAAACGCAGGGGGCAGACGGGATCCAGAATCGTTTAACCGCAGAGGATATCGCCACGGCGGATATCATCATTCACGCCATTGCGATTACCCCGGAAGACAACGAACGCTTTGAAACCCGGGATGTTTATGAAATTACCCTTCAGGACGCCATCAAAAATGCGGCGGGCACCCTGAAAGACATCGAAGAAATGATTGCTGCAGAACAACAATAATTCTCCACCTCAGGGGTTTTCGTCATGGCAATTAAAAAACGCAGCGCGATTCGCTCAGAGCGTCACGAAGGTGACACGCTGGTTCTGAAACCCGCGCCAGTGGCAGCAGGCAGTACCTTCTGGAAAGAACTTCCTCAGCACATTATGTCGGGCATTTCCCGCATGGTGCCCACGCTTATTATGGGTGGGGTGATCCTCGCCATTTCGCAGCTTATCGCCTATGTCTGGCTGGAAATTCCGCCCGATACCGGCATCCTGGATGCGCTTAACTCCGGTAAATTCACCGGTTTTAATCTGTCCGTCCTGAAGTTTGGTTACCTGACAGAATCCTTCGGTGGACTGCTGTTTAGTTTTGCTATTCCCATGTTCTCCGCTTTCGTTGCTAACTCTATCGGTGGAAAGCTGGCCTTCCCGGCAGGGTTTATTGGCGGCCTGGTCTCCACGCAACCGACGCTGGTGCTCAATTTCGATGCGGAAAAACTGACCTGGCTTGCCACCAAACCCGTGCCGTCCACCTTTATAGGTGCGCTGATTATCGCCATCGCGGCGGGGTATCTGGTGAAATGGCTGAACACCAAAATCAGCGTCCCTCAGTATCTGCTGGCCTTTAAAAGCACCTTCCTGATCCCGATCCTGTCCGCGCTGTTCGTGATGCTGGCGATGTATTACGTCATCACCCCCATCGGCGGCTGGCTGAATGCCGGGATGCGTACGCTGCTGCTTGCCGCAGGCGAAGCCGGTTCAATGATGTATGCCATCGGTATGGCGGCAGCCACGGCAATCGATCTGGGCGGGCCAATTAACAAAGCAGCCGGTTTCGTTGGGCTGGGGTTGACGACGGACCACGTTCTGCCGATTACCTCGCGCGCGGTGGCGATTGTGATCCCTCCGATTGGCCTGGGGCTGGCAACGCTTATCGACCACCGGTTAACCGGAAAACGTCTTTTCAACCCTCAGCTTTATCCGCAGGGAAAAACAGCCATGTTCCTTGCCTTCATGGGCATCAGCGAAGGGGCGATTCCGTTCCTGCTGGAAAATCCGCTTGCCACGCTTCCGGCGTATATGGTTGGCGCTATCGCCGGGGCGATGACCGCCACCGCGCTCGGCGCCGTGCAGTGGTTTCCGGAATCCGCGATTTGGGCCTGGCCGCTGGTGACCAACCTCGGAGCCTACATGCTGAGTATTTTGGTGGGCGCCGTCATCACCGCGCTGCTGGTCGTGCTGATTCGCAACAGCATGTACAAGCGCGGAAAACTGTCTATCGATACGCTGTAACGAGGCCGCGAAATGGGATTACTGACACGACTACGCGACTGGCTTGCCGCCGAAAATCTCGACGCGGTACTGATCGCCTCACGGCAGAATAAACAACCGCATCTGGGGATCTCCACCGGGTCCGGTTACGTGCTGGTGACGCGTGAAACGGCGCATATTCTGACCGATTTTCGCTATTACAGCGATCTCGCCTCACGTGCGACGGGCTATCAGATGCACCTGCTGAATGCAGATAATCCCTTTACGGTGGCACTCAACCGGCTGATCGAACGCGAAAGGATCGCCACGCTGGGATTTGAAGGAGAACACGTCAGCTGGCAAACCGGCAGCCAGTGGCGCGCAACCCTGAATGCGACGCTTTGCAGTATCTCGCTGGAGGCCTTACGACAGGTAAAAACGGCCGATGAAATCACCCGCATCCGGGCGGCCTGTGACATCGCTGACCACGCAGCCGAACATATTCGCCGTTTTATTCAGCCCGGTCTGCGTGAACGCGAAGTGGCGGCAGAGCTGGAGTGGTTTATGCGCCAACGCGGCGCGGAAAAGCCCGCCTTCGACACCATTGTCGCCAGCGGGCCACGCGGCGCACTCCCACATGGGAAAGCCTCGGACAAAATCATCGTCGCAGGCGAATTCGTGACGATCGATTTTGGCGCTCAACACCAGGGATATTGCTCGGATATGACGAGGACCTTCCTCGTCGCCGGGCAAAACACGACGCCCGAGGCCCATCCTCTTTACGCGATATACCAGACGGTACTGAAGGCACAGCTTGCGGCCATCGCGGCGATTCGTCCGGGCGCGTTATGCCTGGAGGTCGATCGTGCCGCCCGCTCACTGATTCAGAATGCCGGTTATGGCGCTCAGTTTGGACACAATACCGGCCATGCTATTGGCATCGATGTTCATGAAAACCCGCGTTTTTCACCCACCGATACCACGCCCCTACAGCCAGGTATGCTCCTCACCGTTGAGCCGGGTATTTATCTGGAAGGTCAGGGCGGCGTGCGCATTGAGGATGTGGTGCTGGTGACGGAAAGCGGCGCAGAGGTGCTCTACCACCAGCCGAAAACGCTGCTGATGACAGGAGAAAACTGATGGATACAGAGTTACTGCGACAGCTCAGCGAAGCGGATGCTATAGCCGCGTCAGAGCAGGAAGTGCGCGATATTCTGCTCGCGGAAGCACGCCGGTATAATAAAGAGGTGCAGTTTGACGGCCTGGGGTCGGTGCTAATTCGGGTTAACGAAAGCAGTGGCCCCCGTATTATGGTCTGCGCGCACATGGATGAAGTTGGCTTTATGGTGCGCAGCATATCGCGTGAAGGAGCCATCGACGTTTTGCCTATAGGCAACGTCCGTATGAAGGCGCGTACGCTGCAACCCGTTCGCATTACCACGCGTGACGGACGCAAAATATCGGGTTTACTCGACGGCGAGGTGAAAGGCGACACCGTCGACCATTTACGCGTCGACGTGGGCGCCACCTCTGCTGAAGAGGTTCTTGCTGCCGGAATCGACGTCGGAGATAGCGTCACCTTCAATACCCTCTTTACCCCCTTGCCCGGCCAACGCGTGATGGGCAAAGCCTTTGACGATCGCCTCGGCTGTTACCTCCTCATTACTCTGCTGCGTGAACTCCACAAGGCTCCGCTGCCATGCGAACTGTGGCTGGTCGCCAGCTCCTGCGAGGAAGTGGGCCTGCGCGGTGGGCAAACGGCCAGCCGCAAGGTTAACCCCGATCTTGCTCTGGTGCTGGATACGGCCTGCTGGTCAAAAAATTTCGATTACGGCAGCGCCAACCATCGCCAGATCGGCGGCGGTCCCATGCTGGTGCTTTACGACAAAACCCTGATTGCCCCTCCCCGACTGACGGCATTTGTTGAAAAAATCGCCCGTTCGCTGGGTATTCCCCTGCAAAAAGACATGTTCAGCAATGGCGGTACGGACGGTGGCGCTATTCATCTTTCCGGCACGGGTGTACCGACGGTGGTGATGGGGCCACCCACCCGACACGGCCACTGCGCGGCCTCCATTGCTGACGCGCAGGATATAAACCAAACCCACCAGCTCCTGGTTGCGCTGGCGGCGTGTTTGAATCGTGAGACCGTGGCTCATCTGACGGACTTCAGATGCTGATCTCACGCTGAACGGAGGAAGTATGTTAACAATTGATTTTTTCTGCCCGTTGCCGAATGGCTTACATGCCCGTCCTGCCTGGGCGCTGAAAGAGCAGTGCAGCGCCTGGCGCAGCGATATCCGTTTTATCAATACCCGTCTGAACAGCCACGCCGATGCGAAAAGCTCGCTGGCGCTGATCAGCACCGGCACGCTGTTTAACGATCGCTGCGTGCTGGAAATCAGCGGCAGTGACGAAGAACAGGCCAGACGCTCGCTGGAAACGTATCTGGCCGGGGCGTTTATCGACAGCGATTCCATCCCGTCGGGCGATGCGCCGCACGTTGCGCATCCGCTACCCCGCTCTCTTCTGCGGCTTAGCCCCCATTTACAGCACGCCATCACCCTTGCCAGCGGCATTGGTGCAGGCACGCTGCGTCGTTTTGAAAGCAACAATTTACAGCGCTACCGTCAGTATCCCGCCAGCCCCGAAGATACCACCCGGCTGGAACATAGCCTTGCCACCCTTGCGGAACGCCTTAATCAGCAGCTGCGTGGACTGGACGGCGAGAGTAAAACCATCATCAGCGCCCACCTCTCCCTGATTCAGGATGACGAGTTTGCAGGCAATATTCGCCGGCTGATGACGGAAGATCGCCTGAGCCTGGCAGAGGCGATTATGCGTAATATGGATCAGATATGCGACAAGCTCTCCTCGTCCGCCAGCGATTATCTTCGCGAGCGGGTGAGCGATATTCGCGACATCAGCGAACAGCTATTGAGCATTACCTGGCCTGAACTGGCCCCCGCCGCCGCCTTTACGCTCCATTCCCCTACCATTTTGCTGGCCGACGATCTCACCCCCAGCCAGTTTCTGAGCCTGGATACACGCCACCTGAAAGGGATGGTGCTGGAAAAAACGGGCCGTACCTCGCACACGCTGATACTGGCCCGCGCCGCGTCGATTCCGGTGCTGAGTGGCTTAACGGTCGCCTTGCTCCAGCCGATTATTGGCAAAGAGGTGATCCTCGACGGCGTGTGCAGCGTCCTGGTTCTGGAGCCGGATCGCGCCGTCAGCCACTATTACGCCATCGCCCAGCGCCTGGCCGCTAAACGCCACCAGCAACAAATTAAAGATGCAGGGCTGCCTGCGCGCACAAAAGATAATGTGCCGGTCGACATTGCCGCCAATATCGGCAGCGCGCTGGAAGCCCCTGGCGCCTTCGCCAGCGGCGCGCAGGGGGTGGGCTTATTCCGCACGGAAATGCTCTACATGGATCGCGATGCCGCGCCGGACGAGCAGGAGCAATTTGAAGCCTATCAGCAGGTTTTGCTCTCAGCGGAAGGCAAGCCGGTGATTTTCCGTACTATGGATATTGGTGGCGATAAACAGATCCCTTATCTCTCGCTTCCCCAGGAGGAAAATCCCTTCCTCGGCTATCGTGCCGTGCGCATTTATCCGGAGTTTAGCAGCCTGTTCCGCACCCAACTTCGGGCTATTTTGCGCGCCGGGGCCAGCGGTAACGCCCTGCTCATGATCCCGATGGTTCACAGCCTCGATCAAATATTGTGGGTAAAACAAACGTTGCAGCAGGTTCAGGACGAGCTTAAAGCCGAAGGGTTGCGCTACACCGCCCACTTGCCGCTGGGGATCATGGTGGAAGTCCCCTCCGTCTGCTTCATCATCGATCATTTCTGCGATGAGGTTGATTTTTTCAGCATCGGCTCCAACGATATGACGCAGTATCTCTATGCCGTCGATCGCAATAATTCCCGGGTGTCGCCACTCTATAACCCGATAGCCCCCTCGTTTTTACGCATGGTGCGCCAGATCGTGACCGCCGCCCACCGCCATGGAAAATGGGTCGGCATTTGTGGCGAACTGGCCGGTGAAGGCCGCTATCTCCCCCTGCTGGCAGGACTGGGGATTGATGAATTCAGCATGAGCGGCCCGCGCATTCCGGCGATAAAAGCCCTGCTGCGTAATCTGGACAGCCGGGCGTGCCAGACACTGGCAGAACAAGCCTGCGAGTGCCGTAGCGCGGCTGAAATCGAAACCCTGCTCACCGACTTCGCGCCGGAAGAGCCCACGCGGCCGCTGCTGGCGCTGGAAAATATCGTGATGCATGAACCGCTCAGCTCCAGAGAGCAGGTGCTGCAATTCCTGTGCGGAAATCTGGCGATAAACGGGCGAACCGACCATCCTCTCGAACTTGAAGAAGATCTCTGGCAGCGTGAAGAGATTGTCACCACCGCCGTCGGTTTTGGCGTGGCGATCCCACATACAAAATCGCAGTGGATACGTCACTCCAGCATCAGCATCGCCCGCCTGGAAAAGCCCATTGACTGGGAATCTGAAATGGGTGACGTTGAACTGGTGATTATGCTGACGCTTGGCGAGCAGGAAGGGATTAACCATGTGAAAGTCTTTTCGCAGCTGGCGCGTAAGCTGGTGAACAAGGCCTTCAGGGAGGCGCTATTCTCGGCCACCACGCCGCAAAGCATTCTTGATCTGCTTAACGCCGAGCTGACCTTTTAATCCTTACTGAAAGCGTGCGCGATACTCCCCCGGCGTCAGGCCAAACTGACGCCGGAACAGCCGGCTAAAATAGTCGCTGTCCGCGTAACCGCAGCGTTTCGCCACCTCGCCTATCGAAAGGTGGTACTTCTGCAAAATAGTCCGCGCTTTCGCCATACGCACCCAGCGAACATAATCGACGAAGCTCATGCTGCCTTGCTCGGTAAACAGGCGCGACAGGTGGTTCGGGCTGATATTAAAAAAAGCGGCTGCGCGCTCACGCGATACCGGCTCCGCATAGTGATCCTGCACCCAGTGACAAACGCTCTGGTAGAGAAAATCAGCCCGCGACACGCCCGCCTCCGGGAGCGTCGAAACCACCTTGCGACACCAGTGCAACAGGCTGAGCGCCAGCGGCTGGATAATCGCCTGATCCTGGGGCGAGGCGCTTAAATGAGTCAACGCCATTAAGATGGCGGTGCGCTCACCCCGTTCAGGATGAGGTAACACCATTTTTCGTTGTGCAATACCGGCATCGTTCTTACGGGCATCGTGAAAATGCAGCCCAAGCCACGAAGGCGCAAAGACGATACTGAGCAGCATGGCCTGTTTTTTAAATACCGGTACATTCGCAGCATGGGCGGGTAGAAAGAGCATCTCTCCTTGTGAAATCTGCTTTTGTTCCACAATAAGGCCATTCCCGTACTCACCCCGTAAAACCACCTCAAGGCGCGGCCATTCCATGCTGACGCCATCAGCGGATAAGGTCGCCGAACGCCGGGCAAACCAGACGCGGCCCAACTGCTGCGGATTGAGCACCAGCCCTGCCAACAGGTCGGCAAAAAACTGCTGATCGGCAGGCAGTGCGTGGGACGTCATCTCAGCTTTTACGTGCATCCGGGCGCACCAGATCAAAACGGTGGGTATCGCTTATCCCGTAGTAGGCGCTCGGGCCGCCCGCACGCAGGATGGGTTGCGCCTTCGCGGTCTGGTAAATCCCCTCTTCCAGCAAAGATTCCGCGATATGAATCCCCACGACTTCGCCCAGCACCAGCCAGGTATCAATGGCGGTTCCGTCTGCGCCGGTCAGCTGAATGCACTGTGAGAGGCGACATTCAAAGTTCACCGGGCTTTCCGCCACGCGGGGTACGTTGACCACGCGGCTATCGGCCTTGGTCAGACCGGCAATGACAAACTCATCGTCGTCCTGCGGCAGGCTGGCAGAGGTTTCATTCATGGCCACGGCCAGGTCACGCGTGGCCAGATTCCAGACGAACTCCTTCGTTTCGGTAATATTTCGCACGCTGTCTTTCCAGCCGTTGCTGGAAAAACCAATAATCGGTGGGCGATAGTTAAAGCAGTTAAAGAAACTGTACGGGGCCAGATTATGACGACCCGCGGCGTCCTGCGAGGCAATCCAGCCAATCGGACGTGGACCCACGATGGCGTTTAAGGGATCGTGCGGCAGGCCGTGGCCCTGAGAAGGTTGATAAAAATACATGGCACTCTCTGTGTTAAATTCAGGCACGAATAACGCTTCGCTCATCACCCTGAGCCAGGAGGATCAGCGTAGCGCAATCCGTTAAAGATTATGACTGAATAAATTTCAGCAAGTCTTCATTAATCTGATGTTTATGTGTCGTACAGATCCCATGCGAACCGCCCTGATACACTTTCAGTTCAGCATTCGGCAGGATCTCCGCCGCCACTTTACCGCAGGTTTCAATCGGTACAATTTGATCGTCATCACCGTGGATGACAAGCGTAGGGATTGTCATTTTGCTCAGGTCCTCACGCAAATCGGTTTCCGAGAAGGCTTTCACGCAGTCGTAAAGCGCCTTAATCGATCCCTGCAACCCTTGTTCAACAAAACTTTCACGCACCGCTTTTGACTCTTTTGCACCGTCGCGGTTGTAACCATAAAAGGCTGCGGTCAGCTCGTAGAAGAAGGCGGCACGATCGTTCACGACCCCTTCGCGGATACCGTCAAAGACCTCTTTCGGTACGCCATTCGGGTTGAAATCGGTTTTGATCATAATGGGCGTCACCGCGCCAATCAGCACCGCTTTCGCCACGCGCTCGGTACCATGACGACCAATGTACCGCGCCACTTCCCCCCCACCGGTTGAGTGGCCCACGTGAACGGCATCTTGCAAATTGAGATGCGCGGTCAGCTCTGCCAGGTCGTCGGCATACTGATCCATATTATGACCCTCCCACGGTTGTGCAGACCGTCCATGCCCGCGTCGATCGTGTGCAATCACCCGAAAGCCCTTCGACCCCAGATACAACATTTGATCCTCAAAGGCATCTGCCGTTAACGGCCAGCCGTGGCTGAATACGATGGGCTGCCCGCTCCCCCAATCTTTGAAATGCAAATAACTGCCGTCTTTCAGGGTAAGTTTGTCGTAATTGCTCATGAGATCTCCTGGACAGAACACGAAGTGCGGATGGTCGCCCGCGAGGGGGCGCTTAAAAAGAATAATGCAAATCTGAGAACCGGTGCGTTTTTCGCAGAAAATTCACATGCGCAATGAATGTGACATTCATCACTTCAAACCGGGGGGCACAATCAGTATCATCAGAAGAGATAAAACCCTCGCTGCCAGACGGCGAGGGTTTTCTTTTGGATTGGTTTCTGCGGTAGACGCAGCATTAACGACATGGAGTAAAAATGTCCAGACCCACAATTATCATCAATGAACTCGACGCAGAACGTATCGACAGACTGCTGGAGAAACCCGAATTCGCTTCACTGCCGGTTGCCGACGCGCTGAACGAGGAACTGGACCGGGCGCAGATGTGTAAACCGGAATCCATGCCGAAGGACGTCGTCACCATGAACAGCCAGGTGAAATTCCGCGATCTCAGCACCGGTGAAGAGCGCACCCGCACGCTGGTGTATCCGGCGAACATGACCGACAGCAGCACGCAGCTTTCCGTGCTCGCCCCGGTGGGTGCTGCCCTGCTCGGCCTGCGCACGGGTGACACCATCCACTGGGAACTGCCCGGCGGCACAGCAGCCCATCTCGAAGTACTCGAACTGCTCTACCAGCCAGAAGCCGCGGGTGAGTATCTGCGCTAATCCCATCTGAATAAGCCCTGTCGCTTTTCCTGGAGGATGCCTTTGCATCCTCTTTCCGGCGTTTCACCCTTTCTTCCTATGGCGCCTCACTCTCCCTTAATCCAGGCTTAATCCGTTTCGATGCCTGGGGGGGAAAATCATGCATGAATGAGATACTCGGCATCATGCTGGTCTATTTCATTGTGATGGCGATTATCGTCATGGCCGTGCTTTATCTTGAACGTCACTGGTAATGGTTGGCCCTATACTTCATCACCCGGCAGGGGATTAACCAGTCCCGCCTGCGTCCCACCGACGGCCTTATCCCGCGCCGCGCCCGGCACCAGAATCACTTTTCGGCACTCCTCTTCCCGTTTTTCAAAAATCTTGTAACCACGGGCGGCCTCCTCAAGCGGCAGATGGTGTGTGACAATCTCTTCTGGCGTCAGGAGTCCCTGCTCCACCAGCGGCAACAGTTCGCCCAGCCAGGCGTGAACGTGGGTCTGGCCCATTTTAAAGCTCAGCCCTTTATCAAACGCATCGCCAAACAGGAAGCCATGAATAAATCCGGCATACACGCCCGGTACGCTGACAATCCCTCCGCGACGTACGGCGGCGATACACTGGCGTAACGCCTTGCCGCTACTGCCTTCGATTTTAAGATTGCTGAGGATCGTTTCAGTGGTACTGCCTTTCGCCTCGAACCCGACTGCATCGATGACGGCGTCCACACCACGGTGCCCGGCGGTCTGTTCGATGATTTTCTCTGCGGCGTCATTATCCTCATCAAAATTGATGGGGATTGCGCCGTAGCGTTCAGCGGCAAAACGCAACCGGTAGTCGTGATGGTCAACCACGAAGATCTGCTCAGCACCCAGCAGGCGCGCGCAGGCAATGGTCAATAATCCCACCGGACCGGCGCCAAATACCGCCACGCTGGACCCTTTGCCGATTTGGGCATTTTTTGCCGCCTGCCAGGCCGTGGGCAGGATATCCGACAGAAAGAGCGCTTTGTCGTCAGAGAGAAGCGGCGGCACTTTAAACGGCCCCACGTTACCCTTTGGCACACGCACATACTCCGCCTGACCACCGGGCACCCCACCGTAAAGGTGGCTGTAGCCAAACAACGCAGCCGGGGCCGGGATCTGCTTTTTATTCAGCGCCGCGCCTTGACCGCTGTTGGTATTTTCGCAGGCAGCATACTGATTCAACCGGCAGAAAAAACAGTCGCCGCAGGCGATCACAAAGGGGATAACCACTCTGTCGCCTTTGCTGAGGTTTTTTACCTCACCGCCGGTTTCTACCACTTCGCCCATAAATTCATGACCGAAGATATCGCCATGCTTCACCTGCGGAATTTTGCCGCGGTAGAGGTGTAAATCCGATCCGCAAATCGCCGTGGCGGTGACGCGCAGGATGATATCGTCAGGCTGTTCAATGACAGGGTCCGGAACATTTTCTACACGCACGTCATGTGCGCCATGGTACGTCAGTGCTCTCATGCAACCTCCGTAATCAACATTTGGGAGACGATCTTTCTAAAGGGTAGACATCTGCGACGAACTATCGGGAGATTGCGCGGCTTTAAGATTATTCCTGGCGGGTGATTTGCGTAAAGTTCATTCAAAAAATGATTCGATATGAAAAAGTGCCAGACACATACCAAAAACAAATATTATATTGTGTTTGAATGACTTCAGCGTTTATCAACAAGGAGAAACGGGTATGTATCAGACTATCATTATGCCGGTTGATGTGTTTGAAATGGAACTGAGCGACAAGGCCATTCGCCACGCCGAATTTCTGGCGCAACAGGATGGGATTATCCATCTTTTACACGTACTACCGGGCTCAGCGAGCCTGAGTCTGCATCGATTTGCCGCCGATGTGCGCCGCTTTGAAGAGCATCTGCAACGCGAAGCCGAGACGCGCCTGCAAACGATGGTGGGCCACTTCAGCATCGATCCCGCACGGATCAAAACCCATGTCCGGTTTGGCAACGTACGTGATGCGGTCAATGAACTGGCGAACGAACTGAATGCTGACGTGGTGGTGATCGGGTCGCGTAATCCGTCCATCAGCACCCATCTGTTAGGCTCCAATGCTTCCAGCGTTATTCGCCACACCCACATTCCGGTGATGGTCGTCAGATAACAGCCTGCCGGATGTGTGCCGCGACGCGACATGTGCTGTTCGAAAACAATTGAGGCCACCTTTCGGTGGCCTCTTATATTGCAGGTGTAGCCTTACTTTCTTTTATTATGCGGTTTTTGTGCGAATCAGGTAGTCAAATGAACTCAGTGAGGCTTTCGCCCCTTCACCTGTTGCGATGATGATCTGCTTGTAAGGCACCGTGGTGCAGTCGCCCGCCGCAAACACACCCTTCACGCTGGTTTCACACTTCGCGTCGATGATGATCTCGCCCATACGGTTACGCTCAATGGCGCCTTCCAGCCAGGTGGTGTTTGGCAGCAAACCAATCTGCACAAAGATACCTGACAGCGCGACGCTGTGAACATCGCCGCTCACGCGGTCACGGTATTCCAGGCCGGTCACTTTTGTGCCGTCGCCTTTCACTTCCGTGGTTTGCGCATTCAAAATGATATCGACGTTGTTCAGGCTACGCACTTTATCCTGCAGGACCTGATCGGCTTTCATGTCAGGGGCAAATTCCAGCAGAGTGACGTGCTCAACAATCCCTGCCAGGTCGATAGCCGCTTCAACGCCGGAGTTACCGCCGCCAATTACCGCCACGCGTTTGCCTTTAAACAGCGGGCCGTCGCAGTGCGGGCAGTAGGTTACGCCTTTAGTCCGATACTGATCTTCGCCAGGCACGTTCATGTTGCGCCACTTCGCGCCGGTGGCAATGATCACGCTACGCGCTTTCAGCACCGCGCCCGAGGCGGTTTCAATCTGATGCAGGCCGCCTTCTGTTGGCGCCGGAACCAGCTTGCTGGCGCTCTGGCTGTCAATCACGTCGACAGCGTAATCATCAACGTGGGCCTTCAGCGCCCCCGCCAGTTTCTGACCTTCCGTTTTTGGTACGGAGATGTAGTTTTCGATGTCGACGGTATCCAGCACCTGGCCGCCAAAACGTTCGCCCATAAGACCGGTACGAATGCCTTTACGGGCGGAGTAAATCGCTGCTGCCGCACCTGCCGGGCCGGAACCCACAATCAGTACGTCATACGCATCGCGTTTGTTGAGTTCTTCCGCTGCACGTTTTTCCGCACCGGTATCCACTTTGGCCACGATGTCCGTCAACGTCATACGACCCTGACCGAATTCTTGCCCGTTCAGGTAGACCGCCGGTACGCCCATCACGTTACGTTCAGTGATTTCGTTCTGGAAAACGCCGCCGTCAATCGCAGTATGCTTGATGCGTGGGTTCAGCACCGACATCAGGTTCAGCGCCTGCACCACGTCCGGGCAATTATGGCAGGAGAGCGAATAATAGGTTTCAAATTCAAAGTCACCGTCGATATCGCGGATCTGCTCAAGCAGGCTCTGCGCCTCTTTTGACGGATGTCCACCGGTCCACAGCAGCGCCAGCACCAGTGACGTAAATTCGTGTCCCAGCGGAGAACCGGCAAAGCGCGGCCCCTGATCGGAACCAGGATTGGTAATCAGGAAAGAGGGTTTACGTACCGCCAGACTGTTATCTTCTTTAAAGGTCACTTTCGGTGACAGGTCGGCGATGTCCGCCAGCAAATCCCTGATCTCTGCTGATTTCGCGCTGTCATCCAGCGTGGCAATTAATTCAACCGGTTTGGTCAATTTCTCAAGGTATGCTTTGAGCTGGGTTTTCATGTTTGTGTCGAGCATTGTTCTTCCCTCTCTAAAAACGTCATCATGCAAGCTGCCTTACACGGGCTGCCTGAATGCAACTTGCATCATGGTGCTGGAATGAAATGGGCGCGGGTGCGCCCATGACTGAAACAATTTCCAACGTATTTCGCGTCAAAGCAAGGCGGCTAGCCTGAGAATCCCCGGGAGCTTACTGAAGTAAGTGACCGGGGTGAGCAGACGACGCCAACGCCGCTATGGCGTGAAAGACGACGGAAATTTAGATCTTGCCGACCAGGTCCAGAGAAGGAGCCAGCGTAGCTTCACCTTCTTTCCATTTAGCCGGGCAGACTTCGCCTGGGTGAGACGCAACGTACTGTGCTGCTTTGATTTTACGCAGCAGGTCAGACGCATCGCGGCCAATACCTTCAGCGGTCACTTCGATCGCCTGGATGATGCCCTGAGGGTCAACAACGAAGGTTGCACGGTCTGCCAGACCTTCGTCTTCACGCATGTTATCGAAGTTACGGGTCAGCGCGCCGGTTGGGTCGCCGATCATCGCGTATTTGATTTTCGCGATGGTTTCAGAGCTGCCGTGCCATGCTTTATGGGTAAAGTGGGTATCCGTAGACACTGAGTAAACGTCCACGCCCAGCTTCTGCAGTTCGTCGTAGTGATCTGCCACGTCGCCCAGTTCGGTTGGGCAAACGAAGGTAAAGTCAGCCGGATAGAAGAAGAATACGCTCCAGCGGCCTTCGGTATCTTTCTCGGTGACTTCGATGAATTCGCCGTTTTTGAACGCCTGGTTTTTGAAAGGTTTAATTTTGGTATTAATCAAAGACATCTGTACTTCCTCCGTGTTTTCGTTGAGAGCTAAATTAACCAACTTTCATTCTCGGGGCTAATGCGTTCGCTGTATCAAATCAATCAGTCAAACCTTACAACCCCATTCACGAACTGATAAGCGGATGAGCCAAAACGTAAAAAGGCCGCCTCATTGGGCGGCCCTGTTACCTGAACGTCCCAAAGGTCGATTCAGCGCCAGCTCTCGCTGACTCGCGTTGCGCTCTAAAAACCTCATCGAGGTCGTCATAGCGCAACGATTACACCATTAGGTGCGTTATAGGGCAATGCGCCGGGGCGGTGTTCCTGCCTATGGCTACGATAGGTTTTACCAACGCCCTTGCTGACCCTGGTTTATCAAGGAAGGTCATGATAACGATTTACTTAATGAATGAATTCTGCCCATAAAAACAGATTGAAGAACATAAAAGAGACACATTAATTGATCCTTCCTGCACTTAAGTTAATACTCCCCCTCATTTTAAAATGAATAAAAATAACTAAACTTCGATGTAAGGTGTATTTCATTAATCTGCAAGCGTGATATATTTAGTAAAGTTTCAAAAGACTTTAAGCCGGTTAACCTAAAAGGAATGTAAATGGTTAACTATCTTCTATAGTTATGATGTATGTAATCTCACGTTCAGGATGAAACATGGCTAATCTCTATGACTTAAAAAAATTCGACCTCAATCTATTAGTCATTTTTGAGTGCATTTACCAGCACCTTAGCATCAGCAAGGCAGCAGAAACGCTCTACATCACCCCTTCTGCGGTCAGCCAGTCCTTGCAGCGCTTACGTGCGCAACTTAACGACCCGTTGTTTATCCGTTCCGGTAAAGGGATTACCGCCACGACGGTAGGCATCAATCTGCACCATCATCTTGAAAAAAACCTTAACGAGTTAGAGCAAACCATCAACATTCTTCATGGATCCGATCTGAAGAAGAACTTTGTCATTTTTTGCCCGCAAATGGCCTCGCGCGGACGTTTGCTGTCACTCATCAATTTACTGATCGCCGACGAGCATTACGAAGTAGAACAACGGGATATCCTGCTTTCACCAGAATCAGCAGAAGATTTACTGGCCTATCGCAAAGCCGATATCGTGCTCACCTTCGCGCCTGTCAATAATCGGTCTATCATTTGCACGCATTTCATAAACGTGCCCACGGTAATGGTTTGCAGCGCTAACCATCCACGACTAAAAGAGAGCGCCACAACGGATGAGTTGCTAAAAGAAAGGTTCACCTTTTACCAGAGCAACCAGACGGGCGTGAAAGAGTTTCAGGTGCAGGTCAACGATGCCTTCCCTGAGCGAAATATTGTTTTTCGCAGCGATTCATTGATCTCGCTGGTGACGATGATCTCTGCCTCCGACCTTGTAGGCTATATCCCCGAGACGGTATTTGAGACCTATCAGTCTTCGCTGAATTTAAAACGTATCGACGCGCCCTTTGAATTACCTTCCGTTGACCTTTATATGCTCTTCAACCGTTCCGCGTTAAACAGTTCGGTTTTCGCTCAATTTATTGAGCGAATTCAGAAAAATTATGAATAATTTCTCAGCGGCCTAAAAAGCCGCTTGAGAAACCGCTTTATACGTAGCACATTATTATCGTGATTAATTTCCCCGTTGTGGGGAAATAACGATAATAATGGTGAATATTACTCTCCTGTTTCCATTGACGAGACAAATCCGTTATCCCTTTCACAGGAAGTGATTGAGCGTGTCAATTTATAAAATACCCCTTAACCATAATGTCCTTGAAGGGACAAAAGAACGTATTACCTGGGCGCTTGATAATCTTTCCCGGGTGTGTGTCTCATTTTCTGGCGGAAAAGATTCCACCGTGATGCTCCATCTGGCGGCACAGCATGCCCGTCTGATGAACAAAAAAATCCACGTGCTGTTTATTGACTGGGAGGCTCAGTTCTCCTGCACCATAGAGCATGTCGACAAAATGCGGATGTTATACGCGGATGTCATCGCCGAGTTCTGGTGGGTGGCCTTGCCGCTGACCACCCAAAACGCCCTTTCCCAGTTTCAGCCGGAATGGCAGTGCTGGGAGCCCGGCGCTCTTTGGGTTCGACAACCTCCTGACGACGCCATCACCCGACCCGATTATTTCCCGTTTTACCAGGCGGGGATGACCTTCGAAACCTTTGTGCGCGGTTTCGCCGAGTGGTTTTCGCAAAGTCGCCCTGCTGCCGTGCTGATCGGGATCCGCGCCGACGAATCCTACAACCGCTTTTTAGCAATAGCCTCTGCCCGCAAGCAGCGCTTTTCTGATGACAAACCCTGGACCACGATCGCCCCGGGCGGTCACGCCTGGTACGTTTATCCGATCTACGACTGGAAAACGGCAGATATCTGGACCTGGTTTGCGAAATCGCACTGCTGTTACAACCCACTCTACGACCTGATGTACCAGGCCGGGGTACCGCCACGCTATATGCGGATCTGTGAACCCTTTGGGCCGGAACAGCGCCAGGGCCTGTGGCTCTACCATGTGCTTGAGCCTGAACGCTGGGCAGCAATGTGCGAGCGCGTCAGCGGCGTACGAAGCGGGGGAATTTACGCCGGGCATGATAACCATTTTTATGGGCATCGCAAAATTCTCAAACCGGACCATCTTTGCTGGCGTGAATACGCCCTCTTATTGCTGGATAGCATGCCGCAGGCCACGTCCGAGCATTACCGCAATAAAATCGCTGTCTATTTACACTGGTACCAAAAAAAGGGCATGACAGAGATCCCGGACACGCAGGACGGTGATATTGGTTCGAGAGACATTCCGTCCTGGCGCCGCATATGCAAGGTTTTACTCAACAATGATTACTGGTGTCGGGCGCTGTCGTTTAGTCCGAACAAACCCAAACATTATCAGCGCTACAGTGAACGAATTAAATCCAAACGCAAGGAGTGGGGGATTTTATGCAACAACGAATAATTCACGAGATGGCAGGCTACCTTCAGTCGCTGCCGGAAACGGAACGGATTGAGGCTATCAACACTTTCCGTCAGGCTATCCATGAATTAAGCCCCTTCCGGGAACAGCCTGTCGACTGCGTTCTCTGGATTAAACAGGACGATATCGTCGCCAACGATTACAACCCCAACAGCGTGGCTCCGCCGGAGAAACGGCTGCTTGGCAAATCCCTGGAGCTGGATGGCTTCACGCAGCCTATCGTCGTGACGGAAGGCGAACCGCAGCATTTTGAGATAGTGGACGGTTTTCACCGCCACGAAATCGGCAAAAATCGCGCGGCGCTGAAACGCCAGCTCAAAGGTTACCTTCCCGTCACCTGCCTGCGTAAAGAGCGCCGGGAAAAATTTGACCGCATGGCGGCCACCATTCGCCACAACCGCGCGCGGGGACGCCATCAAATCAATGCCATGTCCGAGATTGTCCGCGAATTAACGTTATTGAACTGGGATGATGAAAAAATCGGAAAGGAGCTGGGCATGGACAGCGATGAAGTCTTGCGCCTGAAACAGATCAACGGCCTGCTGGAACTTTTTGCAGACCGTCGTTACTCAGAAGCCTGGACGGTAAAATAGTTACAGTTTATTCAGGCGCTCTGCGGCGGCCAGAAGCGTCGATTCCTGCTTGGCATAACACAAACGAATGAGTTTGTGCGGGAAGGGGTCAGCACAAAATACCGAGAGCGGGATCGCCGCCACGCCGGCTTCTTTCGTCAGCCACTGGCAGAAACTGACATCATCGAGATCGGAAATGGCGCTGTAGTCTGCTAACAAGAAATAGGTGCCTTCACTCGGTAATATCTCCAGACGGCTGGCGCTTAAGGCATCAATAAACAGATCGCGCCGCGCACGGTAGAACTCAGGCAGCGCGCGATAATGTTCCGGCTCAGCACGCAGCATATCCGCCAGCGCCAGCTGTGCAGGCGTGTTTACCGCAAAGGTCAAATACTGATGCACTTTACGCAGTTCGGCACTTATCGCAGCAGGGGCTACGCAATATCCCACTTTCCAGCCGGTCATGTGATACGTTTTGCCAAAAGAGGAGACTGCAATAGCCCGCTCGCGCAACTGAGGATGGGCCAGCACGCTGTTATGCCCCTCTTTCGCAAAACAGATGTGTTCGTATACTTCATCGCTCAGGACATACACTTCGCGCCCGGCGATCGCCTGCCACAACGCGGCAAAATCCTCTTTCTCCCATACGGTCGCAGACGGATTATGCGGTGTATTAAGCACAACCAGACGCGTTTTGGCACTGAGCAACTGCGTGAAGGTCTGCCAGTCCGGACGAAAATGCGGCGGCTGGAGCGCGACACGTTTTACGACGCCGCCGGACAGTTCAACGGCGGGCGCATAGCTGTCGTAGCTAGGATCAAAGCAAATCACCTCGTCCCCCGGCCGGACCAACGCCGTGATCGCAGCATACAGGGCTTCTGTCGCCCCGGCGGTCACCGTCACCTCACGATTGGCATCGGGTTTATAACCGTACAATTCCGCGGTTTTGTCAGCGATCGCTTCGCGTAAGGCCTGGACACCGGTCATTGGCGCGTATTGATTCGCCCCACTCGCCACATGATACGCCAGACGTTCCTGCAGATAGTTCGGCCCGTCAAAATCCGGGAAGCCTTGCGACAGGTTAATCGCGTTATGCTCCTGCGCCAGAGCGCTCATCTGCGTAAAGATTGTCGTGCCGAGGTTGGGAAGTTTACTCTGCGGAATCAAGGCGTTATTGCTCATCGTATCGGGCCTGCTTGTAATACTTATGTTGCTGACACTATAACACGATGTTAGTCTTTGGCAATCAAGACGCTTAGACGTCTATACCATATCGATATTCCTGGCCGACCGAGGTAAGAGGACGATGACAGACAACCTGCAACTCGCATCACTTGTTGAAACCTGCCGCTGGATCGGTGCAAAAGGCTGGGCGCCCGCCACGGGGGGTAACATGTCCGTGCGTCAGGATACCGAACAATGCTGGCTCAGCGAATCCGGGAAAGATAAAGGGAGCCTGACGACGGAAGATTTCCTGCTTGTCGATATCGCCAGCAACCGTGCCCCCTCAGGCCGTAAACCCTCCGCCGAAACGGGTTTGCACACGCTGATTTATCGTCTGTTCCCGGACGTTAATGCGGTATTGCATGTCCATACCGTTAACGCCACGGTGTTGTCGCGCCTGATTAGCACCCCTGAATTGCTGATAAGCGGTTTTGAAATGCAAAAATCGCTCTCCGGGCAGACCACCCATCTGGACACCGTCGCGGTGCCGGTGTTCGATAACGACCAGGATATCGATGCCCTCGCCTCCCGAATTGCCCATTACGCGCAAGAACGCCCCCTTAATTATGGTTTTCTTCTGCGAGGCCATGGCTTAACCTGCTGGGGACGTGACGTGGCCGAAGCCCGCCGTCATCTGGAAGGATTAGAGTTCTTATTTGAATGCGAGATGCGTTTACGACAACTGGAGAGAGTATGATTCGCGCCATAGTGACGGATATTGAAGGCACCACCAGCGATATTCGTTTTGTTCACAATGTGTTGTTTCCCTACGCACGCGAGCGTCTGGCGGCTTTTGTCACCGCCCAGCAATACGCCGAGCCGGTGAAATCCATTCTGGACAACCTGCGTGATGAGATCGACGCGCCGCATGCCAGTCTCAGCGACCTTATCGACACGCTGTTTGCGTTTATGGATGAAGATCGCAAATCCACCGCGCTAAAAGCGTTGCAGGGCATTATCTGGCAGGAGGGTTACGTAAATGGCGACTTTACCGGCCATCTTTATCCGGATGTTCTCCCGGCACTGGAAAAATGGAAGTCGCAAGGGATTGATCTCTATGTTTATTCCTCCGGCTCCGTCGCGGCGCAAAAACTGTTATTTGGCTACAGCGATGAAGGTGATATTACTCATCTGTTCAGCGGCTATTTTGATACCCATGTAGGCGGCAAGCGTGAGGTGTCGTCTTATCAGAATATCGCGACACAAACGGGTGTTGCCCCGTCACAGATCCTGTTTTTATCGGATATTCATCAGGAACTGGACGCCGCAGAGCAGGCGGGTTTTCGTACCTTGCAGTTAATTCGTGGCGATGATGACGGTGCCAGCCACCATCATCAGGTGCATCACTTTGGCGAGATTAATCCGGAGCAGATCCCTTCATGAGCGCATTAACGATTTATTCAGACACTGAATCCCGGGAACCCCTCTGGCACAGCACCGATGCCGGTGATATTACCGCCAGGCTCAATGCACGTGGCGTGCGGTTTGAGCGCTGGGAAGCCGACCGCGATCTGGGTCGCGATCCGTCCCCGGAAACCGTTATCAACGCGTATCAGCATGCCATTGATAAGCTGGTGGAGGAGAAAGGTTACCAGAGCTGGGATGTCATCAGCCTGCGTGCAGACAACCCGCAAAAGGCAGCGCTGCGCGAGAAGTTTCTCAGTGAACATACGCATGGCGAAGATGAAGTGCGTTTCTTTGTCGAAGGCGCCGGGCTGTTTTGCCTGCACATTGACGACCAGGTGTACCAGGTGCTGTGTGAGAAAAACGACCTGATCTCCGTGCCTGCCGGCACGCCACACTGGTTTGATATGGGCTCGGAGCCGAACTTTACCGCAATCCGTATTTTCGATAACCCTGAGGGGTGGATTGCGCAGTTTACCGGTAACGCCATTGCGGACGGCTATCCCCGCCTGCCGTAATAGTTGGGATGGATGTTGCAGATGGAGGGGACGGTGCCTCTGGTTTCCCTCACCCTACCCCTCTCCCAGAGGGAGAGGGAACCGTTTTGCGCCCCCCTCAGGATCAGCACCCGCAGCACCAAATCCGTTTTCCCCGTCAGCATCCGGAGTCGCTTTGCCCTCAGCACCCGGAGCCGCCTTGCCCCCTCTCCCGTGGGAGAAAGCTGGGGTGAGGGCATCAGACCGCACATTTTCACGCACAGTCCCAATTCCGCTTTCCCCGTCAGCACCCGCAGCCGCCTTGCCCCTCTCCCGTGGGAGAGGGCCGGGGTGAGGGCATCAGACCGCACATTTTCACGCACAGCCTCAATTCCGCTTTCCCCATCATCATCCGGAACCGCTTTGCCCCCTCTCCCGTGGGAGAGGGCTGGGGTGAGGGCATCAGGCAGCACTGCGCCTGAAAAATCCGCTCCGTACCGCCTCTGGCGTCACCACGCCTGTATCCAGCACCCAGCCCTCGATTAACGCCGCGGGGGTGACATCGAACGCCGGGTTATACACGCGCGCATTATCTGGTGCCCATTGCACCGCGCCAAAGCTTCCGGCGACGCCCGTTACTTCGTGGGCCGCGCGCTGTTCAATCGGAATAGCGTCCCCGTTCGGGCAGTCAGGGTCCAGCGTGGTGCGCGGTGCCGCCACATAGAACGGGATGCCGTGAAATTTCGCCAGCACCGCCAGCGAATAGGTACCAATTTTATTCGCCACATCGCCGTTAGCAGCAATGCGATCGGCCCCAACCCATACCGCATCCACCTCGCCTTTCGCCATCAGGCTGGCGGCCATCGAATCCACAATCAACTGGTACGGCACGCCCAGCTCCCCCAGCTCCCACGCGGTTAACCGCCCTCCCTGCAGCAGCGGGCGCGTCTCATCCACCCAAACGTTGCTGACGAGCCCCTGCTGGTGGGCACGGGCAATCACCCCCAGCGCGGTTCCGACGCCAGCCGTCGCCAGTCCGCCGGTATTGCAGTGGGTTAACAAACGGCTGCCCGGCTTCACCAGCGCACTGCCCGCCTTCGCAATGGCATCGCATAACTGCTTATCTTCCTCAATCAGACGTAACGCTTCGGTGACCAGCGCTGGCACAAAATCGTCCTGCCAGAGCGCCTGCTTCATACGATCGAGATTATTCATCAGATTTACTGCGGTCGGGCGGGAAGCGCGCAATGTCTCCAGCGCCACGGCCAGTTCGTCGCGGCTTATGCCACGTTCGGCCAGCAGCGCCAGTAGCAGGCTGGCAGAAAGACCGATCAGCGGCGCACCGCGCACCCGCAGAGCATGAATGTGGCCGACAAGCGCCTCTACGCTGGAGGCATCCAGCCAGCTTTTCTCCTGCGGCAGAGCCTGCTGGTCGAGAATAAAGAGCTGATTTTCCACCACTCGTAGACTTGTCGTCTGTAATGTCTGCATGTCGTTAATTCTCTGTTGCGTTGTTGTATCACATTGTGTCAGGATAAAATTCAGATGTATAGACGTCTAAATGTCTTTATTAGCAGAACCAATGAGGAACAGGCAATGTCGCAATACCGAACCTTTACCGCCCAGGATGCCGTGGACTATGCGAAGCAATTTGGCGGGCTTGATAACCCCTCATCACTGGTAGAGGCGCAGGAAATTGGCGACGGCAATCTCAACCTGGTGTTTAAAATTTTTGACGCGCAAGGCGTCAGCCGCATCATCGTCAAGCAGGCGTTGCCCTATGTGCGATGCGTCGGCGAATCCTGGCCCTTAACGCTCGATCGCGCCCGCCTTGAAGCGCAGACATTAGTGACCCACTACCAGCACAGCCCGCAGCACACGGTGAACATTATCCATTACGACCCGACGCTGGCAGTGATGGTGATGGAAGACCTCTCCAGCCATCGGATCTGGCGTGCAGAGCTGATTAAAAATCACTTTTATCCGCAGGCCGCGCGGCAGTTGGGTGAATACCTTGCTCATACGCTGTTCCACACCAGCGATTTTTATCTCCATCCGCATGAGAAAAAAGCGCAGGTCGCAAAATTCATTAACCCGGAAATGTGCGAGATCACCGAAGATCTGTTCTTTAACGATCCTTATCAGATCCACGACCGCAACAACTACCCCGCAGAGCTTGAAAATGACGTTGCCGCCCTGCGGGATGACGCTCAGCTTAAGATTGCCGTGGCCTCGCTGAAGCACCGCTTTTTCTCGCAGGCCGAAGCGCTACTGCACGGGGATATTCACAGCGGCTCTATTTTTGTCGCCGAAGAGAGCCTGAAAGCCATCGACGCCGAATTTGGATTTTACGGCCCTGTCGGCTTTGACGTTGGCACCGCCATCGGTAATCTGCTACTGAACTTCTGTGGCCTGCCGGGGCATCTGGGTATTCGCGATGCCGCCGCCGCCCGCGAGCAACGTCTGACTGATATTCAGGTTCTGTGGACGACTTTCGCTGAACGTTTTCAGGCGCTGGCCAACGAGAAAACGCGCGATAGCGCTCTGGCGACGCCCGGGTATGCCTCTGCGTTCCTGAAAAAGGTGTGGAATGATGCCGTTGGTTTCTGCGGCACCGAACTGATTCGCCGAAGCGTTGGGTTATCTCACGTGGCGGATATCGACACCATCCAGGACGAGGCCATGCGCCATGCCTGTCTTCGTCACGCCATTCATCTGGGCCGGGCGCTGATTGTTATTGCCGACAGAATCGACAGCGTGGAAGCGCTGGTCGCGCGGGTACGGCAGTACAGCTGATCATCACCCTCTCCCGCCGGAGAGGGCCGGAATGCGGGCAGCAGCCCGCTCTTATCCCAGATACTCAATCACCGACAATCCCCCGTTATAATCTGTGCTGTAGATGATTCCCTGCGCATCCACGAAAACGTCGCACGACTGAATAATCTGCGGCCGGTTCGGACGGGTATCCATCATTTTTGCAGGCGCGGCAGGCACCAGCGCACCGGTTTCCACCGGACGATACGGATTGGAAATATCGTAAGCCCGCACACCCGCATTCTGGTATGTCGCAAAGATAAGGGTGGAGCTGACAAAACTTCCCGGCCGGTTTTCATGCAGATTATGGGGACCAAAGTGCGCCCCTTTCGCCACGTAATCGGCTTCATCTGGCTGCGGGAAGGTGGCAATACTCACCGGATTAGACGGCTCGCGTATATCAAATAACCAGATCAGCTTCTCACCATCTTCCTGGTTATCCAGTACCGCTTCGTCCAGTACCACCAGTAAATCCCGGTCCGGTAGCGGCAGCGCCGTATGGGTCCCCCCACCAAACGGCGGACTCCAGTTACGGTGGCTAATTAGTTTTGGCTGCGTTTTGTCCTTCACATCAAGCAGCGTCAGGCCACCATCGCGCCAGCTCCCGTAGGCCGTATCCCCGGCAATAATGGCATGGTGCAACGCATAGCGTTTCCCTTCAGGCCAGGAAGGTTGCTCCCCGGCGGCCTGGTTCATACCTGGCAACCACCAGCGCCCTGCGACCGCCGGCTTACGCGGGTCGGCCAGGTCGATAGTCAGGAAGATATAATCGGTAAATCCGTCGATCAGGGCTGAAACGTATGCCCAACGTCCACCAACGTACCAGATGCGGTGGATGCCAATGCCCTCCAGCGACAGAAATCCAATCTCCCTTGGTTTGTCCGGCGTCGCGATATCAAAAATACGCAGTCCGGCACTCCAGCCTTTATCCTGCACGTCGCTGACGGTCTCTCCCACCTGGCGCGTGTAATAAACCTTCTCATCGGCAAAACGTGCGTCGGCAAATAGATCGCGCGCGTTTATCACCAACAACAGATCGTCGTGCGCCTGAAGATGCACGTTCCATGTGCCGGGTGGCGCAGCCACATAGCCAGCGGCTTTGGGGTTTTTCGGGTCGCGCACGTCCACAATCGAAAAGCCCTGCGATACCATATGACCAATGTAGGCATAGCCCCGATGCACCATCAGCTGCACGCCATCCGGACGACCGCCCTGATCGCTATGGCCAATCAGCCGCATATTGCGGCTGTACTCGGGCGTGGGAAGGTGGCTCATTTATTTTTCGCTTCCAGCGTCGCAAACCACGGCGCAACGAAATCCTGGGTCTGACCCCAGCCTGGAATGATTTTCCCAAGCGAGGCCACATTTACCGCACCGGGTTGCGCCGCAAGCAGCGCCTGAGGTATCGCGGCGGCCTTAAAGTCGTAGGTCGCAGGCGTCGCTTCTCCGGCGATTTTGTTGGCGATCAGGCGTACGTTGGTTGCCCCAATCAGCTTCGGATCGACCGCTACGCTCACCTTCCACGGGCTGCCTGATTCACGCATCAACTGCAAATCCTGATTCGAAATATCAATACTGTAGAGTTTGATCTCCGTCCGGCCATTTTCTTTTAGCGCTTTATAGGCGCCCTGGCTGAACGCATCCCAGGTGCCCCAGATCGCATCGATTTTGCCTTTCGGGTATTTCGCCAGTATCGCCCCTACTTTATTGGCAGTATCGCCCTGGACATCGGACGAAACTGCCCCGATAGATTCCAGCTCTTTAATACCCGGATACTGCTTTTGCAGCACCTTATAGGCGGCCTGACGGCGCTCCATCGGCGGGAAGCCCGCAACCCACAGTTTGATAATATTGGCGTTGCCGTTGAAATCTTTCGCCAGTTGACCAAAGGAGAGGTTCGTTAATGACGCGTCATCCTGCTGGGTCACCGTCACGCCGGGGATATCGCCATTCACGGCGGTATCAAACACCGCGACCTTAATGCCGGCATCCACGGCCTTTTTTACCAGTGCGGTAGAATAGGGATCGCGGCCCTGCGAAAGGATGATGCCGTCGTATTTTTGGCTGATGGCCTGGTTAACAAAATCCTGAAATTTCGCGTCGTCACCGTTGCTTAAAAAGGTACTGACCTTAAAGCCCAGCTTCTTTCCTTCCTGGAGGGCGCCCGCCAAAAACTGCGTGGTGTTATCGTCGGACCCCAGATTGCGGATCACCGCGATACGAACAGGACCGTCATGCTGCGCAATAGCCGCCGGCACCGGTGCAGACGTGGCGGCATAGCCGGGTAAAGCCGTCAGTAACCCCAGCGCAACTAAAGAGAGTGCAATTTTTTTCATTCTGATTTCCGTTGTGTTGTTAGCGTTTTTGTATGTAAGTCAGCGCCAGGGCAACTGCCAGCACCAACCCTTTTATAATGTCCATGGCGTAATAAGGCACCGACAGCATCACCAGGCCGTTGGAGAGCACGCCCAGAATCACCGCCCCCACCAGCGTACCCAGCGCGTTTGGCTTGCCAGAGCCCGCCAGAGAAAAGCCTATCCACGCTGCCGCAACCGCATCCATCAGATAGCCGCCGCCCGCGTTGACCTGCGATGATCCAATGCGCGAGGCCAGCAGAATGCCTCCCAGCCCTGCCAGCAGAGAGGCCAGCACATAGGCCGCCACTTTGTAGCGCGTGGTGCGAATACCGGATAAGCGTGCCGCTTCCGGATTACCGCCAATGGCGTACATCCGGCGTCCATGGGTGGTCAGCGACAGCGCCAGCTGCGCGAGCACGGTCACCACCAGCATGATAATCACGATGGTGGGTACCTGGCCTAACGCACCAAAGGCTGCCGGAATAGTGCCCTCCGCCATATCCCCGCTCGGCAGCACCATGTTTTCGGTAATCGATCCGCCGTAGCTGTAGGTCATCGCCACCCCCTGAATGACAAACAGGCTGGCAAGCGTGGCGAGCATGTCGGGAATGCGCAGAATGACAATAAGAAAGGCGTTAAACAGCCCCACCAGGGTGCACAGCGCCAGGGTAATCACAATGGACTCCGTGGTGCCGAAGCCATGCCAGACAAACAGCGACACCACCAGCGCATTCGCCAGCGAGGCCGTCGATCCCACGGAGAGATCAAACCCGCCGACGGTCAGAGATATCGACACGCCAATGGCTATCACCGTGACAATCGCGATAGAACGCAGGATATTGACGATGTTGTTTGGATCGAGGAAGTTATCCGACGCCAGGCCAAAAACAATCACCAGCGCGACCACGGTCAGCAACATGCCCCATTTATAAAGAAAATCGAAAAACTGCTGACGGCCTGATACCGTCGCATTGACTGAAAGGGCCTTGCTCACGGCGCTGTTCCTCCGGTTGAATAGTAAAGTAAGGTCTCTTCCCGGGCCTCGGCCCCGGCGATTTCCGCCACGATACGCCCGTCCCACAGGACGCAAATGCGATCGCACAAACCCACCAGCTCGGCGAATTCCCCGGAGGCATAAATCACCCCCTTGCCTTCCCGCGCCAGCGCGTCAATCAGCTGGAAAAGATCGGTTTTCGCTTTAACGTCCACGCCTTTTGTCGGCTCGTCAAAAATCAGCACGCTGGCCTCGTTACGCAGCCATTTACCGATCGCCACTTTTTGCTGATTTCCACCGGAAAGCCGGCGTAACACTTGCCCCGGTCCGCGTGCTCTGACGCCGACACGGGCTATCACCTCTTCCGCCCAGCGCCATGCCTGACGATGACCAAAGACGCCCCAGCGTGAGAAGCTGTTATCGGCACTCACCGAGAGGTTCATGCTCACCGGTTCGTCGATAAATATCCCCTCCTTTCGGCGCTCCTCCGGCACCAGCGCCAGCCCGCGCATAACCGAATCGGCCGGATCGCGCGGCCGCCAGGGTTGATGATGCAGCTCGCCGTGTTCAACACGACTTTTGCTGGCACCAAACAACGCTTTGCACAGCTCGGTTTTGCCTGCGCCAGCAAGACCGGCAATGCCTAAAATTTCCCCCTTACGCAGATGTAAAGAGATCGCTTTCAACAACGCATCGTCGTGCAATCCTTCGACGCGCAGCACAATCTCATCGCTTACCGGCGGGCGCGCAGGAGGGTAGATATCGCTCAGTTCATGGCCGAGCATTTTCTCGACGATCGCCTCGCCGCTCAGCGCCGCCATCGGGCCGGACTCAATGAGTTTACCGTCGCGCAGCACCGTTAAGGTGTCGCAAATGGCTTTCAGTTCATGAATGCGGTGCGAAATAAACACCACGCCGATGCCCTGCTGTTGCAGGCGCTTCACTACCGCAAAAAGCCGTTCACTCTCGTGGGCATCCAGTGGTGCGGTGGGTTCATCGAGGATCAGAAAACGGCAGTGGTGTGACAACGCCCGCGCCAGCAAAATTTGCTGCTTCTCGGCCAGCGAGCAGGTATCGATGGATCGACGAACGTTCAGGGTGACATCCAGCTGGGCGAGCGCCTGCTTTGCCTGCTCACGGATTGCGTGCCAGCGATAGCGGTGGCCCGGCTGCGCCAGGTGATCGAGCATGATATTTTCCGCGATGCTCAGGCCGGGGATGAGCGCTACGTCGACCTCCTGTTGCACAAGGTGGATCCCAAGCTGTTTCGCATCGAGCGGCTGACGAATAGCGACCGGCTGGTTGTTAATGCAGATTTCGCCCTCGTAGTGGTCGTACGTGCCACACAGGACCGCCATCAGCGTAGATTTCCCTGCCCCGTTTGCCCCGGTTAACGCATGCACCGATCCGCCCGTCAGGGTGAAATCCACCCGCGACAGCGCCTGAAAACCGGAAAAGGCCAGGTTGATACCGCGCATCTCAAGGCGACTGGAATTCATCCGCGTAAATCCTTCATAACTATTCTGATTTACCGAATTTTTCACAGGTCGGGTTGACTGGCAATGATAGAAAAGGCATAAGATAAAGCGAAATATTATTAGCCATCCGGATGTCCAGACATAACATCAGGTTAGCGCTTCGCCAAAAAGGACACCTTCATGAGCAATACTGATATTCGCGTCGTACCCGGCCCGGCAAACTATTTTTCCCATCCCGGCAGTCTCGCCCATCTGCATGATTTCTTTACACCGGAGCAGCTTTCTCGCGCCGTCTGGATCTACGGCGAGCGGGCAATTGCGGGCGCGCAGGCGTTTCTCCCGGCGGCCTTTCACGCCGAAGGTGCACGCCACCTGCTGTTTAAGGGCCACTGTAGCGAACGCGACGTCACGCAGCTGGTGAATGACGCCGGTTCCAATGCCAGCGTCGTGATCGGCATCGGCGGCGGTGCGCTGCTCGATACCGCTAAAGCCGTTGCGCGTCGTCTGGAGGTGCCTGCGGTCGCCATACCCACTATTGCGGCGACCTGCGCGGCCTGGACGCCGCTCTCCGTGTGGTACAACGATGCCGGACAGGCGCTGCAGTTTGAGATTTTCGACGATGCCAATTTCCTGGTGCTGGTGGAGCCTGACATCATCCTGAACGCGCCGGCAGACTATCTGCTGGCAGGCATCGGCGATACGCTGGCGAAGTGGTATGAGGCGGTGGTTCTGGCGCCAAATCCTGACGCGCTTTCACTGACCGTCAGGCTGGGCCTCAACGGGGCGCAGGCCATTCGCGACGTGCTGCTTGAGCAGAGCGAGCAGGCCCTGGCGGACCAGGCGCGCGGGGAACTAACGCAGGCGTTTCGCGATGTGGTCGACGCAATCATTGCCGGCGGTGGGATGGTGGGTGGCCTGGGCGAACGTTATACTCGCGTGGCGGCTGCCCATGCGGTGCATAACGGCTTAACCGTACTCCCACAGACCGAAAAATACCTGCATGGTACCAAAGTGGCTTACGGCATTCTGGTGCAAAGCGCCCTTCTCGATCAGGACGACGTGCTGGCGCAGCTGGTGGCGGCCTATCAGCGCTTTAACCTGCCCACCACGCTTCGCGAGCTGGAGGTGGACATTAACAACCGTGATGAGCTGGATAACGTCATTACCCACACCCTGCGCCCGGTCGAGTCTATTCATTATTTGCCGGTCACCCTCACCCCTGCTGTTCTGCGTGCCGCGTTTGAGAAGGTCGAAACCTTCAACCGTTAATGCCGTCGACCGACTATACCTAATGATGATTCTCATCACTCCAAACGAGGTCATCATGCAGATCGATTTGTCAGGTAAAAAAGCGCTGGTCACCGGCGCCAGTCGTGGGTTGGGCCGTGCAATTGCGCTATCACTGGCACGCGCCGGTGCCGATGTGGTTATTACCTATGAAAAATCCGCCGACAAAGCCCAGGCGGTGGCCGATGAAATTGCGGCGCTTGGGCGACTCAGCGAGGCGATTCAGGCTGACAGCGCCAGCGCAGAGGCCATTCAGGATGCCGTAACCCACGCGGCACGCACCCTGGGCGGGCTGGATATTCTGGTCAATAATGCCGGGATTGCGCGCGGTGGCCCGCTGGAGTCCATGACGCTGGCGGATATTGATGCCCTTATTAACGTCAATATCCGCGGTGTGGTGATCGCAATTCAGGCCGCGCTGGTGCATATGTCTGACGGCGGACGCATCATCAATATTGGCAGCTGTCTGGCCAACCGTGTGGCGCAGCCGGGTATCTCCGTCTATTCGATGACCAAATCGGCCCTCAACTCCTTGACCCGCGGCCTGGCCCGCGATTTGGGGCCACGCGGCATTACCGTCAACCTCGTTCACCCAGGCCCGACAAACAGTGATATGAATCCGGAGGACGGCGAGCAGGCTGACTCACAGCGTCAGCTCATTGCCGTGGGTCATTATGGCCAACCGGAAGATATTGCCGCCGCCGTAACATTTCTGGCAAGCCCGGCGGCCGGGCAAATATCGGGCACCGGTCTGGACGTCGACGGCGGGCTGAACGCCTGACGCCCGTTCGCACAATTTTTGTCCGCCTCTGTCACCCGACAGAGGCCTTTTCGAGCCGCCTCGCAGGCTGACGTTTTTACCCTTTCCCCCGTGTTTTGTCCGCCCTACAGTAGCCATAAGAAATTCGGAATTTATCTAATAGTCTTATTATTCCCTTATATTTTTTGTGGGCGTACAGTGGAGGTACGGATGAAGATTGTCTGGTCAAAAGCCGCAGAGAAGCAGTTTTCTAAAATTGATTGTCGATATCAGAATCGCATTAAATCCAGACTGGAAAACCTGGACGACAACGCAGCGCCGGTCGCAGATATTAAAAAATTATCCATACCCGAAAATCACTATCGCTTACGCCTGGGGGATTACCGTGTGATTTACACCCTCAAAGAGCAGCAAAGTGATACCTGTTACGTAGTTTCGGTAAAACGCCGGACAACCACGACCTACCTTCATGAGGAGCATAGGGAATATGAGTGTTCAGTTAATTAAGGATGAGGAAGGAAAAGCACAATTCGCCGTCATCCCCTACAAAGAATATTTTCGCATGCGCATGGCCATGCTTGAGTATGACAGCGATGATGAAAAGGAGTGGGAAGAGATACCTTATGAATCAGACATCTACGATAACGTCATTCTACCGGGCGACGTGTGCGATGTGATGCACAAAGAAAACGTCAGTCTACAGGCAGCCTGGCGTATCTGGCGCGGTCTGTCCCAGAAGGACGTGGCGGATAAACTGGGCATCAGCCAGTCAGCTGTATCACAGTTAGAAGCCCTGGATTCCCGCCCGCAAAAACGCACCCGTGAAAAACTGGCCGCGATTTATGGCTGCACGCAGGAGCAGATCAGCCTTTATTTACCGAAAGAGGGTTAACAGCATTTCGGGCCGCCCTTACTGCCGTAACGGGCATCCTGACGGTCACGAAAGAACGCTTCGTAAGTCATCGGCGTCTGATCGGGGTGATTGACGCGCATATGTTCGACGTAGTTATCGTAATCGGGTACGCCAATCATCATTTTAGCGGCCTGGCCTAAATATTTACCTGCTTTGGAAAGGGTATCGAACATCGTCATATTTCCTGTTAATCCCTCTCCCCAACGGGGAGAGGGTTAAGGTAAGGGGTTAATGGACCCCTTTCGCCTGGGTCACTATCTCTTGCAGATTCTCAGGCATAGGCTCATAAGGTGTCTCATTCGCCGTCGGCGTCGCCACTTTCAGCGCGGCCAGGGCGGTTTTCAGAGAGTACACCGCCAGCACCACGACGACCACCATAAAGAAGATGGTCAGACCCGCATCGAGACGATTGTTAAACACCAGCTGTGAAAGCTGCGATTCCGTGTACTGCGCCGGAATGTTGCCGCTGTCTATCATCGCCTGGAATTTATTCGCGATAGCGAGGAAGCCCACTTTGGCATCCGGGCTAAAGGCTTTTTGCCAGCCGGCGGTCAGGGTACAAATCAGCAGCCAGGCGGTCGGCACCAGAGCCACCCAGGCATAACGCTGGCGTTTCATTTTGAACAGCACTACCGCGCAGAGCATCAGCGCCATACCAGCCAGCATCTGGTTGGCAATACCAAACAGCGGCCACAGGGTGTTTATTCCTCCCAGCGGATCGACCACCCCCTGATGCAGGAAGTATCCCCATGCCAGTACACACAGAGCGGTTGCCAGCAGGTTTGCCGGTAAAGAGTCGGTACGCTTCAGGCCAGGAGAGATGACCCCGAGAAGATCCTGCAACATAAAGCGTGCCGCACGCGTTCCCGCATCCACCGCCGTCAGGATAAACAGCGCTTCAAAAAGAATGGCAAAGTGATACCAGAACGACACGTCCATCAGGCCGCCAAGCGCTCCGTGCAGAATATAGGCCATCCCCACCGCCAGCGTAGGCGCACCGCCCGCACGGGATATAATGGACTGCTCCCCCACCTCGTTCGCAATATGCGTCAGGGTCTCTGGCGTGATGGCAAAGCCCCAGCCGCTGACCACCTGCGCGGCAGAGGCCACCACATCAACCGTTCCGGCAGGCGCCAGCACCGCCATCGGGCTGTTCATCGCAAAGTAGACGCCAGGATCGATAATGCAGGCAGAAACGAGCGCCATGATCGCCACGAAGGATTCCATCAGCATGCCGCCATACCCGATGAGACATGCCTGGTTCTCATTCGCCAGCATTTTCGGCGTGGTCCCGGAGGCAATCAGCGCATGGAAGCCAGAAACGGCGCCACAGGCGATGGTGATGAACAGGAACGGGAAGAGGTTACCGGTCCAGACCGGCCCAGTACCGTCGATAAACTTCGTCAAGGCCGGCATGGTCAGCGTCGGACGCATGATTAAAATGCCGATCGCCAGGCCCACAATGGTGCCGATTTTCAGGAACGTCGACAGGTAATCGCGTGGCGCCAGCAACAGCCAGACCGGCAGAACCGCCGCGACAAACCCGTACCCCACCAGCATCCAGGTAAGCTGCACGCCGGTAAAGTCAAACATCGGAGCCCAGGTCGGGCTTTCCGCGACCCATCCGCCAGAGATAATGGCGAAAATCAGGAAAAAGAGACCAATGACCGACACTTCACCGATGCGCCCGGGACGCAGATAGCGGATATAGATCCCCATGAACAGCGCCAGCGGAATGGTAAAGGCCACGGTGTAGGTTCCCCACGGACTGTGGGTCAACGCTTTCACCACTATCATCGCCAGCACCGCCAGGATGATCACCATGATCATAAAGGTGGCGATAAGTGCAATCACGCCGGCCGTCGCGCCCATCTCTTCTTTGACCAGTTCACCCAGCGAACGTCCGTCACGCCGCGTGGACACAAAGAGCACCATGAAGTCCTGAACCGCACCGGCCAGCACCACCCCGGCCAGGATCCAAATCATTCCAGGCAGGTAGCCCATTTGCGCGGCAAGTACGGGCCCAACTAACGGACCCGCACCGGCTATCGCCGCAAAATGGTGACCGAACAACACTTTTTTATCGGTCGGGACATAGTCCAGACCATCGTTATGACGAACGGCAGGCGTCATGCGGGTGGCGTCTACCGCCAGTACATTTTTCGCGATAAACCGTCCGTAGAAACGATAAGCGATCAGATAAATACAGACGGATGCCACGACTATCCATAATGCATTGATCTGTTCACCACGATTGAGGGCGATATAGCCCAGCGCAAATGCCGCGACAACGGAAAGCGCGGCCCAGATAAGGTATTTCCCTGAATTGTTCATAGATGGTATCCATTAGCATGAAACAGCGAAATGTTACATTTTGTTTCTAGAACACCCGGGAGAATTTAACAACTTTGAAACGCAATAATGCGTGGTCAAACCAGACATTTACCTCACAGTGTTAAGCCGATCACTTTAAGGCGGTCACGGTAACGGCTCCCCCCCCTTTTCCCGGTCACATTTTTTAACTTTTCCCTCAAAAACGCCGTTACAGAATGATTCATATCATCTTTTTTGTTCATCACTTCGCCAGACTGCAATAGCGTACTCGCACGTTAACAAGGAAAAGGATATGAAAAGTTCACCACCTGAGGACTATAAGGTCGGGCCTGGCGCATACTTTGCGCTCGCCTTTGCAGCTGTTTTTTTCTCCGGCCTGTTAGGCGGAAAAGAGTGGTACGGCGTGTTTGATTTCACCACCCTCAATGGCGCGTTTGGTAAGGTCGTCAGCAAAGCCAGCCTTGAAAATGGCACCTTAACGACCGCCACCAGCGCCTTTCGCGGCACCGGCGGCAGCGGTGCTATGGACGGTTTTCTGTTTGCACTGGGATTAATCCCCGCCGTGATGTTTGCGTTAGGGATGATAAACGTGCTGGAGCATTACGGTGCTCTGCGTGCAGCCCGTAAACTGCTTACGCCATTGCTACGTCCCCTGCTGGGCATTCCTGGAACTGCAGGTCTTGCGCTGATTGGCAGCCTGCAAAGTACCGACGTCGGTGCCTCGCTGACTCGTAATCTTGCCGATGAAGGGCAGATCAGCGAAAACGAAAAAGATGTGTTTGCCATGTTCCAGTTCTCTGCGGGGGCAATGATCACCAACTTTTTCTCATCAGGCGCCATTCTTTTCACCCTGATCGCGGTCGATGGTACAGCTGTGGTACCCACCTCGATTGGTGCCTGCGTGGCGGTGATGTTCATCATGAAGATTGTGGGCGCTAACCTGCTTCGCCTGATCCTCAGGTTTACCGCCAAAGCGTCAGACGAGACCCAAGCCGTGAAAGGAGAAGCGCTATGAGTATCCCGCAATCGAAGCCCGTCATAACGGATGTTTTTGTTGAAGGTGCCCGCAAAGGCTGGGGTATCGCCACCAGTAGTACCCTGCCTAACGTGGTAATGGCGTTTATCATCATCAAAGCGCTCGAAATTACCGGTGCATTAAAAGGGCTGGGTATGGTTTTCGCCCCGCTCATGAGTCTTTTCGGTCTACCCGGCGAAGCCGCTGCCGTGCTGATTGGTGGGTGGATGTCGATGGGCGGCGGTATTGGTGTCGCTATTGGTCTCTTTGATAAAGGCATTCTCTCCGGGGAACATCTGGCCATACTCGCCCCCGCAATTTACCTGATGGGATCGCAGGTGCAATACCTGGGTCGTATTCTGGGTGTGATTGGCACCCGCGCCAAACGAATTCCTCTGATGATCGGTATTTCGGTTATCAACGCTTTCCTCGCCATGCTGCTGATGCGCATTATTCTTTAAAAGGATGTAAACATGAATCTTGATCATTACATTGAAGAACTGAAAACACTGGTTAACGTCGACTGCGGAACGCAAACGCTGGAGGGCGTTGCCACGGTTGCGGGCATAATGGAATCTCTGTGGCAGCAGGAAGGCTGGCATACCGAACAGGTCGATTTGGGCGACAAGGTCGGGCCTGGCGTGTTTGTCAGCAATAAACCCCAGGCGGAGCAGTTTGACGTCCTGCTGGTCGGTCATCTTGATACCGTGTTTGCCCCGGGTACGGTCGCCGAACGCCCGATGAGCCAGGATGCGACTCGCCTTTACGGGCCAGGCGTCTCTGATATGAAGAGCGGGTTACTGAATATTTTGTGGGCGATGCGCGGGCTGGATGCCGCAGACAAAGAACGGCTGGCGATTGCGGTGGCGATGAACCCGGACGAAGAGACAGGCTCGGTCTGGTCCCACGAATGGATTGGCGAACTGGCAAAGCGTTCCCGCTGCGTGCTGGTGTGCGAAGCCGCGCGTGCCGACGGCTCGCTGGTGAAAGCACGTAAAGGAATGGCGGGCTACCACCTCACGTTTAGCGGCGTGGCGGCCCACGCGGGCAACGAGCCGGAAAAAGGTCGCTCAGCCATTACTGCGCTGGCTAAGAGCCTTCTTGCCATCAACGATCTGGCAGACCTGGATAAAGGGACCACGCTCAACGTCGGGGTCATCCACGGCGGCAGCGCCGCAAACGTGGTCGCAGAGCGTGCCGTTGCTGAGCTGGATGTGCGCTTCTGGGAAAACAGCGAATACGATCGGGTGCATGACGCGCTTCAGGCGCTCTGTGAGAAAGGATTTCTCGACGGGGTGACCACTGCGATCGCACGGGTAAACCACAAGCCCGCGATGGCCGCGAGTGAAGCCACCCAGGCGCTGATGAAACAGGTGGAAGCCGCAGGTCAGGAAGAAGGTATTCCCATCACGTGGCAGGCGGTAGGCGGCGGCAGCGATGCCAACCATACCGCCGCGCTTGGCATCCCGACGCTGGACGGTTTAGGCCCGATTGGGGCAGGTTTTCACAGCCCGACGGAGTGGCTGGATATCGCCTCGATAGAGCAGAGGATCCGGTTATTGAGACGCGTAATTTCTATGCGCTAATCGTGCACCGTTCCTTATCCCTGCGGGAAGCGATCAAACTGGCGCATTGAGATTAAAGGCTGACAACGGAAATCGGGTCCGGCGGTAAGTCAATGCGTCGTTTTGGTCGCCAGAGCGGCGGCGACTGAGCCACCTGCTCCCCCTCACCCCACCCCTCTCCCTAAGGGAGAGGGAGTACCTTGTGCACATCATCACTGTCCGTGGCTGCCTATCCATTTGGCAGAGGGTTAAGGAGATGGCATCAAACCGCACAACACGCCCCCTCTCCCGTGGCATAGAGTTAAAGCAAGGGCATCAGACCGCACAACACATCCCCTCTCCCGTGGGAGAGGGTTAGGGTGAGGGCATCACACCGCACAACACGCCCCCTCTCCCGTGGCAGAGAGTTAGAGCAAGGACATCACACCGCACTATACATCCCCTCTCCCGTGGGAGAGGGTTAGGGTGAGGGCATCAGACCGCACAATACATCCCCTCTCCCGTGGGAGAGGGTTAGGGTGAGGGCATCACACCGCACAACACGTCCCCTTTCCCGTGACAGAGGGGTAGAGCAAGGGCATCACACCGCACAACAAGCCCCTCTCCCGTGGCAAAGAGTTAGTGCAAGGGCATCACACCGCACAACACGTCTCCTCTCCCGTGGCAAAGAGTTAGAGCAAGGGCATCAACCCGCACTATACATCCCCTCTCCCGTGGGAGAGGGTTAGGGTGAGGGCATCAAACCGCACAATACGTCCCCTCTCCCGTGGGAGAGGGTTAGGGTGAGGGCATCAAACCGCACAATACGTCCCCTCTCCCGTGGCAGAGAGTTAGAGCAAGGGCATCAAACCGCACAATACATCCCCTCTCCCGTGGGAGAGGGTTAGGGTGAGGGCATCTACCCGCACAACGCTACCCTAAAACCATCGTACTCAACCGGCAGGTGCAGCAGCGTCGTCCCTGTTCGTCGAATACCACAATCTCCCAACTCTGACTGGAACGCCCCAGGTGCAGCGGCTGACAGACGCCGCGCACTTTTCCTTGCGCGACAGCACGATGATGCGTGGCATTCAGCTCTGTACCCACCACATTTTGCCCGTCACGGGTCATCATAAAACCCGCCATCGAGCCCAGGGTTTCCGCCAGCGCCGCCGATGCGCCACCGTGCAGCAGGCCGAACGGCTGATGCGTGCGCGCCTCCACCGGCATTTCTGCTTCCAGCGTTTCGTCGCCGAGTCGCGTATACACGATGCCAAGGTGTGCCACCATAGTGTTCAGGCTCGTGGCGTTAAGTTCGTCCAGCGTTAAATGACGTTTCCAGATCATCTATGCCCCCAGCGTGGAGCCGCCGTCCACCACAATATCCTGCAACGTAATGTGGCTGGCCGCATCGGAGGCGAGGAACAATATGGTGCTGGCGATTTCCTGCGGACGGGCAATTTTACCCAGTGGAATGCCCAGCTTGAACTGTTCGCCAAAGCCGCGAATCCGCTGTTGTTCAGCGTCGTCAGTTGCCCAGAGCGTCCGCTGCATGTCCGTATCGGTTGATCCCGGTGACACCAGGTTAGCCCGCACGCCGCTGCCTGCCAGCTCCAGCCCCACGGTCAGAGCCAGGCTTTTAAGCGCCGCCTTCGACGCCCCATACGCGCTCATCCCCATTCGCGGAGTATGCACCGCGTCGGAGGCGACCGTCACTATCGCCCCACCCTGCTGCCGACGGAACTGCCCCATCGTCTGCTGGAACAGGTTAAATGTCCCGCCAACGTTTACCGCGAAGGTTTGCTGCCAGTCGTCCTGGGAGAGTTGGTCGGTAGCCCCCATGCGCAGGATCCCCGCCGCGTTCACCAGCACGTCCAGACGATCGAGCGTGTTCAGAAGACCTCCGCACACCTCGCGCACGCTCTGTGCATCTGCCACATCCAGCGTTTTGGTCGTAAAGGGATAGTCCGCCTGTGCAAAGGCCAGGTCGAACCCAGTCACCGTTGCGCCTGCGTCGACAAATGCCCGGGCGGTCGCGTAGCCTATCCCCTTCCCGGCACCGGTGACCCAGACGGTTTTGCCGGTAAAATCCAGTCCCGTCATCACTTCACCTCACGAGACAGCAACGCCCACCAGGCATCCAGCGTAGGGTTTTTCGCCAACATGACAAAATCGATATCGCCGTGCACTTTACGCCAGCGTGCTGCCAGCGCCATCATGCGGACCGAATCCAGACCATAGTCGATCAGGCTTTCATCATCCATCGGCTCGTCGGACTCGTCCAGCAGAGGCAGGATCGCCGCCCGCAGCGCCGCTTTCGACACCGGTACCGAGGGCAGTAACGCGTCCGTCATCACCACGCGCCCGGTACGCCCCGCCACATACTTCAGTGACATCAGATGCTCTTCGCGGCTGAAATCAGCCAGCGCATCGGCGATAAAGAACGGTTTGATGTCACGCATAAAGGCATCGGTGGCCGTGGTCATACAGCCGATATGGGCGTAGACCCCGGTGATGAGCAGTTGATTACGTCCGGTTTCCTTGAGCATTTGTTCCAGCGGCGAACGGTGAAACGCACTGTAGCGCCACTTCACCAGCACCGTGTCGGCTTCATCCGGCGTCAGTTCCGCCACAATGCGCTGTTGTTCAGGGGATCGCGTCAGGCCCGGCCCCCACATATCGTTAAGCAGCGCACGGTCTTCATCGCTCTGCTCTTTCGGTTGCGCGGTGTAATAGACCGGAATGTTATGCGCCTTGCAGTAGTCGCGAAGTTTGGCGATGTTCGCCACCACCTGCGCCATCATCGGGCTGTTTTCGCCCCAAAAGTTCAGGAAATACTCCTGCATATCGTGGATCAGCAGCGCGGCACGCTCGGGTTCAAAATCCCAGCTGACTTTGTTGTCCGGCAGTTCAGCGGCGGTTGGCAGCGCATAGCCATTTAATTTTGGAATGGTCATCTTTTTTCCTCAGCCCCGGGCGCGTTCAGCCAGCCACAGGCGCAATTGTTTCTTGTCCACTTTCCCCACCGGCGTCAGCGGCAGCGCATCCACGCACTCCACGCGATCCGGCAGTTTAAATTCCGCAACGCCCTGCTCGCGCAGGAAACGGCGCACGTCCACCGCGCGCAGAGGTTTGCTCACCACCAGGTAAGCACAGCTTTTCTCGCCCAGCAGACTGTCTTCCATACTGACCAGCGCCGCATGGATCACCGCTTCGTTACGTAGCAGCAGGTTTTCGACCTCTTCTGCGGCGATCTTCTCGCCGCCGCGGTTAATCTGATCTTTCTCGCGCCCCTGGACCGTGATGTAGCCCTGCTCATCGATAGAAATCAGATCGCCAGAACAGTAAAAGCCGTCTGCATCAAAGGCGCTGGCGTTATGTTCCGGACTTTTGTAATAGCCCCGGAAGGTATAAGGTCCGCGGGTCATCAGACGTCCGACTTCCCCCCGCGGTAACGGCTGGCCGTTTTCGTCGGCAACCCAGACTTCGTCATCCGGAGACATCGGTCGGCCCTGGGTATTCATGATGCGTTCAGGTGAATCATCCAGCGCGGTGTAGTTCACCAGCCCTTCTGCCATGCCAAACACCTGCTGAAGCTGGCATCCCAATTCTTCAGGAATCCGCGCGGCCAGCGTGGCGGACAGCCGTGCGCCGCCTACCTGCAGCAGCTGCAACGAGCGTAACTGTGCCGCGTCTGCGCCTTCGGCAATGGCCTGTAACCACAGGCTGACCGCCGGGGGCACCAGCGAGGTGACGTTAACCTGATGCTTTTCGATCAGCGGGAAACAGATCGTCGCGCTCGGATCGTTTGCCAGCACGACGCAGCCGCCAGCCATAAAGATCCCGAGCGATCCGGGAGAACTCATTGCGAAATTATGCGCGGCAGGGAGCGCGTTCAGATAACGGGTATCGGCACGGATACCGCACACCTCATTACTGCGACGAATGCTGTAGTCATAGTCGTTGTGCGTGCGCGGGATCAGCTTCGGCGTGCCGGTGCTGCCTCCGGAGAGCTGGAAGAAAGCCACTTCATCCGCGGGCGTTGGCGAGGCTATAAAGTTATCCGCCGGACGGGCGATCGCCGCTTCAAGCGCATGTTCGCCACGGTCACCGCGCAGCAGTACCCCGCGCACCGAGCGATGCTGATCGACAAAATCATTGAGGAACTCATCGCCCGCGAACAGGGCATGCTGACGATCCGCAATCAGCAAAACCGGTTCAATTTGCGAGGCGTAGGCATTCAGTTCACTGCGCTGATGGCTGAACAGCGCGTTAACCGGCGCTACGCCCGCCTGTAACAGCGCAAAGAAGGTGATATAAAATTCGGCCACATTGCCCAGCTGCACCAGCGCGGTTTCGCCGCGCTTGATGCCCTGCGCCTGCAGTGCAGAGGCCAGATTGTTCACCACCTGATGGAATTGCCGATAGGTGTAGTGACGATCGCCGTCGATGATAGCCAAGGCATCACTGTCCGCGTGACGGGTCAGGATGTGGGTCAACGGCAGATCCTGCCAGTAGCCTTTTTCACGGTAGCGCCGGGCAAACGCCTCGGGCCAGCGGGTAAAGGGGATGGTCATGATGATTCCTCAGTGCAAACCAAAAACATTGAGCATGGTCGAAAGTTTCACGCCGGTTTCACGCCATTCACCCACGGGTGACGACGCCGGGACAATGCCCGCACCGGCAAACAGGCGGACCGTATTTTCATGCAGACGCGCACAGCGGATGGTGACCACCCACTCGCCATTGCCTTCGCTGTCGCACCATCCGACGATGCCGCCGAACAGTTCACGGTCAAAGGGTTCCAGCTCGGCAATCAACTGTTTTGCCGCCTGATGGGGGAAACCGCTCAACGCGGGCGTCGGATGCAGCAGACACGCCAGCGTGAGCGCGTTTTCATTTTCGCGCGCCTCGCCTTCAACCGGTGTGGCCAGATGCCACAGGGTCGGCGTGGTGATCAACTGCGGCGAAGAGGGCATGCTGAGGTGATGGCTGCGCGGTTCCAGAATGGCTTTCATCGCCTGGGTCACCAGATCGTGCTCATGGCGATCTTTTTCTGAGGCCAGCAGTTTATTTCCCGCTTCCCGATCCAGCATATCGTCCGGTTGACGACGGGCAGAGCCTGCCAGCGGCAGTGAGCTAAAGTGCGCGCTCTCTTTACGCAGCAGCAGTTCCGGGCTTGCGCCCAGCAGCACGCCGCCATCTTCCAGCGGGACGTGGAAGTTAAAGCTTGCCGGGTTTTGCGCGATAAGGCGCTCCAGCAGAACACCGCTGTCGATCTTCCGATCGGTGGCGATATCAATCAGGCGCGAAAGCACCACTTTGTTTACCTGCGGTGTCGCGGTCAGCGCGGCGGCACGCGAAACCATCTCTTCAAATACCGGTTGCGGCGGGATCTCGTTCCGGTTAGCCACCTTCAGCGCCTGGGCAGCAGAGTGATAGCGTGCGGATTTTTGCCGCGCCGTGCGGGAAAATGGCTGCCAGCGCTCGGGAATGAACAGTGAAGAGGGTTTGCGGGTATCAAACGGGATAGCGCCCACCATGATTGGCTGGGCAATGCCGCTGGCCTTCGCGTTCCGGAAAGCCTGGGCTAACGTTTGCTGAAAGTGCCCGGCGGGATCATCGCCGCCGACGGCGGATTCAGAAAAACGGGCAAAACAGCCTGACGTGGTAAAACTGCGATAAGGCGACATAAAGAAAAAGCTGTCTGATTGCAGCGTGGTCGCGTTGTGGTGAACTTCCTCAGCCAATGACGTATCCATATCATCCTCCTGAAATGATAAACGCAGTACGAATAATTATCATTTATATTTTCGATGGCTAACCTAATCGCACAGCGCGATGGTGTCAACCACAGAGAGTGCATCTTGTGCGACTAACGCTTGCATCCCTGCCAGGCATTCATGAAAATGAGAAGCATTAACTCCAACGAAAACAGGATGCCGCTTCGTGAATCTTCCCGCTGCTTGCCGTAATGCCCTTCTTTTATCAGGACTTTTTGTTTTAGGACTAACCTCAGCCTTTGCCGCAGACTGGCCACGTCAGGTGACGGACAGCCGTGGCACGCACACGCTGGAGAGCAAACCGACGCGTATTGTCTCGACCAGCGTCACCCTCACCGGTTCATTACTGGCGATCGATGCGCCGGTGGTGGCCAGCGGCGCGACAACGCCCAATAACCGCGTCGCAGACGATCGGGGCTTTTTACGTCAATGGGGCGATATCGCTAAAAAGCGTAAGCTCGCGCGCCTCTACATTGGCGAGCCGAGCGCCGAAGCCGTCGCGGCACAGATGCCCGATCTGATCCTGATTAGCGCAACCGGCGGGGATTCCGCGCTGGCGTTGTACGATCAACTTTCCGCTATCGCCCCTACGCTTGTGATCAATTACGACGATAAAAGCTGGCAGGCACTCTTAACGCAGCTCGGTACGCTTACCGGCCAGGAAAAACAGGCCGCCGAACGAATTGCCGCGTTTGATCAGCAGCTCGCGCAGGTGAAAAAACAGATGAAATTGCCTCCGCAGCCGGTCAACGCCATCGTTTATACCGCCGCCGCACACAGCGCCAACCTGTGGACCGCAGAATCGGCCCAGGGCCAGTTGCTGCATCAGTTAGGCTTTACGCTGGCGGACGTACCGCCTGGATTGCAGACCTCCACAAGCCAGGGCAAACGCCACGACATTATTCAGCTGGGTGGGGAAAATCTGGCGACGGGCCTGAACGGTGAGGGATTGTTCTTGTTCGCGGGCGACGAAAAAGATGTGCAGGCCATTTACGCCAACCCGCTGCTGGCACACCTGCCTGCGGTACAAAACAAGCGCGTCTGGGCGCTGGGGACAGAGACGTTCCGTCTGGATTATTACAGCGCAATGCGGGTGCTGCAGCGTTTAGAGGCCACGTTCCGATAAGAGGTTAACCGGCCCTCTCCCCGTGGAAGAGGCCCGGTTGAGGACATCAGGCCGCACTGTCGTTCAACACAACCTCCTGCCTGAACCGCCGCAACTCCACCAACACCAGCACTAAAATCCCCCCTACCAGGGCCAACGCAAACCCACTGCTGCTGGCCGACGCCACTGGGGTCATCATCGAGCCTAATCCGCCGAGAATCGCCGCGCCAATCGCATCGCCCGTGACATTCTGCGCGGTCCACAGGCCGTTGATGCGGCCCAGCATTCCTTCTGGCGTCTGCGTCTGGATCAGGGTGTATTGCAAGAGCGAGCTGATTGCGCTGAGCCAGCCGAAAATCACCAGACACAGCACGCCCAGCGCCCACACCGGCATCAGGCTGAAGAAGCCAATCGCGATAAACGCAGCCAGAGTCGCCAGCAGCACGATCAGTCCCGGACGTGCGCTGTGCGCAAGGTGACCGCTGGTCAGTGCGCCACAGGCCGCACCGAGCGGGATACCTGCATATAAAATACCAATCTCCGAGGCGCTCATCTGCCACTCGCCTGCCAGCGCCGGGTACAGCACACGCACCGCGCTCGCCATCGTCAGCAGCCCGCCGATCAACGCAATCCCCCCAATCAACGGGTGGCTGAACAGAAAACGGATCGCCGCCAGCAAGGATTTCAGCGGGTGTTCACGCTGTTGCGGGGGTGGCGGTAATACCGGTAAACGCAGCAGCGTCAGGGTGGTAATAAAGGTGCCCGCCGCCGCCAGACCGTAGTTCCAGGCCACGTTGCCGGTCGCCAACAGCAGCCCCCCTGCCATAGGCGAAATCACCGATCCCAGACGTACGGTCAGCATGGTGATCGCCCCCGCCTGCATCAGGTTTTCGCGCCCGACCAGCGCGGGCGTCGCCGCCAGCAACGCCGTCACGCCCAGCGATGCAAAAAAGCCGTCCCATAATCCCAGGACATAAATCGCAATCAACGAGGGTTCAGGTAACAGAGCATTCAGGCACAACCCGACAAATCCCACGCCGCAGGTGCCGCGCGCCAGTAAAATGAGCTTTTTGCGCTCATAACGATCGGCCAGCACGCCCCCCACCATCAGGCCAATAAACATCGCACTGCCCGTTAAGGTGACGGAAAGACCCACCAGCCAGCTCGACTGGGTCATCGCCTGAATCTGCACGGGCACCGCTACGCCTAACAGACCCAGAGATAAAATGGAGATAAAACGCGCAATAAAGACAGCGCGAAACGCCGGATGTGACTTGAGCAGGCTGAGATTGAGCAGCCAGGATTTTTGATTCATGACAAGGCCTTGAGGTCTAACGGTCTACCATTTCGATGGCCGCACATGCTAACATAGCCAAATAAGATAGATAACGATAATTACTATCATTATCAAATCATGGACGTATCTATGTCGTTTTCTTCTCCCGCGCTGCGCGCCTTTGCGGTGCCCGCTTTACTACTGCTGTTACTCATTGCAATGGCCCTCAGTCTGCTGGTTGGCGCCAGATCTCTGCCCGCCTCGGTGATTGTCGATGCCCTGTCAGGCACCTGCCAGAGTGCGGATTGCACGATTGTGCTGGATGCCCGACTGCCCCGTACTCTTGCCGGCCTGCTGGCCGGGGCCGCCCTGGGTATGGCGGGTGCGTTGATGCAAACCCTGACCCGCAACCCGCTTGCCGATCCGGGCTTGCTGGGGGTCAACGCCGGGGCCAGTTTTGCCATTGTACTGGGGGCCGCGCTGTTTGGTTTTTCTTCCCCGACAGAACAACTGCTGATGGCCTTTTGCGGCGCGCTGGCGGCGGCGTTAATCGTGGCATTTACCGGCAGCCAGGGCGGCGGGCAGCTCAGTCCGATTCGCCTGACGCTGGCTGGCGTTGCGCTCGGTGCCGTACTGGAAGGGCTCTCAAACGGCATCGCCTTGCTTAACCCGGATGTGTACGATCGGCTGCGCTTCTGGCAGGCCGGATCGCTGGATATCCGCACGTTAGACACATTACAACTGGTCGCCGTGCCGGTGATCGTTGCCGGGGTGGTCGCCCTGCTGTTAAGCCGGGCGCTCAACAGCCTGAGTCTGGGCAGTGATACCGCCACCGCACTGGGCAGCCGCGTTGCGCGGACTCAGCTTATCGGCCTGCTGGCAATAACCGTACTCTGCGGTAGCGCAACCGCGGTTGTCGGGCCGATTGCGTTTATTGGGCTGATGATGCCGCACATGGCGCGCTGGCTGGTGGGTGCGGATCATCGCTGGTCGCTGCCGGTGACGCTGCTGGCCACCCCCGTTCTGCTGCTGTTTGCCGATATTATTGGCCGCCTGCTGGTGCCCGGCGAGCTGCGCGTCTCGGTAGTCAGCGCCTTTATTGGCGCACCGGTGCTGATCATACTGGTGCGTCGTCAGCGTGGAGGGAGCCTGTGAATACGCCGTCAAAACGCCTGGTTTTCAGCGGATTACTACTGATTTGCGCCAGCCTGCTCGTGGCCGTCTGGAGCCTGCGCACCGGCGCGGTCACCCTCGATTTCACACAGGTCTTTCACGCCCTCACCGGAAATGCGCCACGTAATGTCACCCTGGTGGTGACCGAATGGCGCTTGCCGCGCGTAGCGATGGCGATCCTCGTCGGCGCCGCCTTAGGCGTCAGCGGTGCCATCTTCCAGTCGTTGATGCGTAATCCACTGGGCAGCCCGGACGTGATGGGCTTTAACACCGGTGCCTGGAGCGGCGTGTTAGTGGCGATGGTGCTGTTTGGGCAGCATCTAACCGCCATCGCCCTGGCAGCTATGGCGGGCGGGATACTCACCTCTCTCATCGTCTGGCTGCTGGCCTGGCGCAACGGCATCGAAACCTTTCGGCTGATCATCATCGGCATCGGCGTTCGCGCCATGCTGGTGGCCTTCAACACCTGGTTACTGCTGCAGGCATCGCTGGACACCGCGGTGACCGCAGGCTTGTGGAACGCCGGTTCGCTCAACGGCCTGACGTGGTCTAAGACCCTGCCCGCCGCGCCCATCATTCTGGCGATGTTCGTCTGTGCGCTACTGCTGGTCAGGCGAATGCGTTTGATGGAGATGGGCGATGACACTGCCAGCGCATTAGGGGTGAACGTTGAACGCTCGCGCCTGACGCTGATGCTGGTCGCCGTGGTGCTGACGGCTGCCGCCACGGCAATTGCCGGGCCGATCTCCTTTATTGCGCTGGTCGCGCCGCATATTGCGCGGCGCATCAGTAACACCGCACGCTGGGGGGTGACGCAGTCGGCGCTGTGCGGCGCGTTACTGCTGCTTGCGGCCGATCTCTGCGCCCAGCAACTCTTTATGCCTTATCAACTTCCGGTAGGTGTGGTGACCGTCAGCCTTGGCGGTATTTACCTCATCGTCTTGTTAGTTCAGGAGTCACGCAAGAAATGACCCAAACCGCAACCCGCTTGCGCGGCGAAAACCTCACCCTGGGCTACGGCAAAAAAATCGTTGCCCGCGATTTAACCGTGGCGATCCCGGAAGGGCACTTCACGGCGATAATTGGCCCGAATGGCTGTGGCAAATCGACACTGCTGCGTACGCTCAGCCGTCTGATGACACCGCTGGACGGGAACGTCTTTCTGGACGGGGAGATTATTCAGCACTTCGCCAGCAAAGAGGTGGCTCGACAAATTGGCCTGCTGGCGCAGAATGCGACCACGCCGGGCGATATCAGCGTGCAGGAGCTGGTCGCCCGAGGGCGTTATCCCCATCAGCCGCTGTTTACCCGCTGGCGTAAAGAGGACGAAGAGGCCGTCACCCGGGCGATGCACGCTACCGGCATTACCGATCTGGCGCGGCAAAGCGTGGATACGCTGTCCGGAGGTCAACGCCAGCGGGCGTGGATTGCAATGGTACTGGCGCAGGAAACGTCGATCATGTTGCTGGACGAACCGACCACCTGGCTGGATATCAGTCATCAGATTGATTTGCTGGAGTTGCTGAGCGACCTGAACCGCACGAAGGGCTATACGCTGGCGGCGGTGCTACACGATTTGAATCAGGCCTGTCGTTATGCCACCCATATTATCGCCCTGCGCGACGGAAAAATCGTGGCAGAAGGCGCACCAAAAGCAATCGTGACGCCGGAACTGATTGAGCGAATTTATGGCATGCGGTGCGTGATCATTGACGATCCGGTTGCGGGTACGCCGCTGGTGGTGCCGCTGGGGAAACGTGCGGTCTGATGCCCTCACCCCGGCCCTCTCCCACAGGGAGAGGGAGTAATTCACGCCTGCACACAGGGAGAGGGAGTAATTCCCGCCTGCACACAGGGAGAGGGAGTAAAAACCGCACTGCCCATAAGGACCGGACGCGAACTGTCCCCTCTCCCTTTGGGAGAGGGTTAGGGTGAGGGGAAGCCGCTACTCCAATATCTCCTTCAGCACCGGACCTATCTTTTCAAACGCCTGCGGTGAAATGATATCCACGTGGGCGCAATCCTGATGATACACCTCCAGCTCAGCCACAAACGGTGCCCACGCCTGCTTTGGATCCAGTGTGCGCGTGCGTTCGGCCACAAACAGGGTTGCCTTGCCGTCGAAGCGAGCACTGTGCGCCGTGGTGAGCAGGCGGACGGCATCCGCGTAGTTGCCCTCAATAGCGTTAAATAACGCGCTGGAACCCTGCCCCTGCTGCGCGGCAATAAACGCCTGACGTTCACGTTCGATTTCCGCCAGCACTTCCGGGTCAAGACCATTGGCCTCTTTCTCCACCCAGTTCTGGGTTTCCGGCGGCCAGGTATCCAGCAGACCGAGGAACGCCACGGCGTCGCCCTGCTCACGCAGCCGCGCGGCAATCCCCTGCGACAGCGTGCCACCGAGCGAGTAACCAAACAGATAATACGGTCCCTGCGGCTGTTGGGCGCGCAGCGTCTGCAGATGCTGTTCTATTACCTCGTCCAGCGTGGTGCACTGCTGCATCGGCCCTTCCGGGCGCGGCGACTGAATGCCGGTGATGGACCAGCGCGGGCTGAGATAACGCGCCAGCACGCTAAACTGCCAGGCAAAACCGGACGCCGGATGGAAGCAGAACAACGTCGGGCCGTTGCTTTCACGCAGCGGGAGGATCGTCTCGTAGCCCAGACGCTGTGCCTGTTCGTCGCTCAAGGCTGAATCCAGCAATGTGCTGAGCGCGCTGACCGTCGAGGCCACCATAATTTGCCCAGGGGTCACCTTGCGGGAAAACGCGCGGCTGAGCTGTGCGGCCAGACGCATCGCCAGCAGGGAGTGTCCACCGAGAGCGAAGAATTCAGCGTCGATATCAGTCACCTCGCAGCCGAGCAGGTCGGAAAAGGCCTGCGCGATGGCCACTTCGGTGTCTGTTTCAGGTGTACGGCCAGACGTTTTACGGGTCAGCTCCGGCAACGGCAAGGCTTTACGGTCGAGTTTGCCATTCGCCGAGAGAGGCAGTGCGTTGATTTGCAGCAACACCACCGGCACCATGTGCGGCGGCAGTTGGGCTTTAAGGGTGTGCAACAACGCCTCGCGATCCAGCGGCAAACCCGATTCGGAGACGACATATCCCACCAGTTGACGGGCGTCGCCCCCGGTTGCCGCCGCCTGATTAAACACGCATGCATGCGCCACAGCCTGCGCCACGTCAGGCAGCGAAAGCAGTGCCCGATCGATTTCGCCAAGCTCAATACGTTGACCACGAATTTTAAGCTGATCGTCACTGCGGCCCAGATACTCTACCGCCCCGTTATCCAGCCAGCGGGCCACGTCGCCGGTGCGGTACATCCGCTCGCCAGGCGCGAAAGGATCGGCAATGAAGCGGCTGGCGGTCAGATCCGGCCGACCCAGGTATCCCTGTGCCAGTTGGATCCCGGTGAGATAGAGGTCACCCGCTACGCCAAACGGCACCGGGCGCATCATCGCATCCAGGATGCGCAGCCCCGTATTCCACACCGGGAAGCCAATCGGCACGCTGTTGCCCTGCACCGCCGCCAGCTCCGGGCCAAACGCCGGATACCAGCTTACGTCCACCGCCGCTTCCGTTGGACCGTAGAGGTTATGCAATGGGACGTGAGTAAGACGCTCCCACTCCCGACACAATTCTGTCGGCAACGCTTCTCCGCTGCAGAACACCTGCTTCAGGGTCTTGCAGCAATCCGCATTTTCCGGCGTCAGCGAGGCAACAAATGCCGCCAGCATCGACGGCACAAAGTGCGTTGTGGTCACGCCATAATGCGCGAAGAAAGCCTGCATCGCCTGCGGATCGCGGTGGGCGTCCGGCTCGGCCATCACCAGCTTCGCGCCGGCGATGAAGGGCCACCAGAACTCCCAGACTGAGACGTCAAAACTGCACGGCGTTTTTTGCGCCACCACGTCACGCGCGTCCAGGGGATAGCGATCCTGCATCCACAGCAGGCGGTTAACGATGGCATTATGCCCCACCATGACCCCCTTCGGACGCCCTGTCGATCCTGAAGTAAAGATGATGTACGCCGTATGCTCAGGTTTTGCCAGTTGCAGCGGTTCACTGCCCGCAGCAGGCAATAGTGTGTTGTAACTAAACACATCAACCGGTAGATCGCTAAAGCGCGGAAGCTGATCGTCAGAGGTGATCAACATGGAGGGCTTCGCATCCTCAAGCATCATGCGCAGTCGATCGTCCGGATAGCCAGTATCCAGCGGCAGCCATGCGGCGCCCGCCTCCACGATGCCGTGCAGCGCCAGAGTCAGAAACACCGAACGCGGCAAGGCGACCGCCACGCTGTCACCCGGTTTTACGCCGCGTTCACGCAGCAGCGTTGCCAGCGCGACCACCTGCTCGCGCATCTGGCGATAGTTCAATTCATTGTGGGCATCGGCGAGCGCCGGCGCCTCCGGCGTTTTATTCGCCTGTTCCGCCACTAACGCCGCCAGCGTGGTTGACGGAAGGCATCTCGCCGTGTCGTTAACTCGCGCCAGCTTCTGGTATTCCTCTTCTGAGACGGTTTCTGCTTCGCCGCAGCGCAAATCCGGATTGGCGGCAAATTGCATCAGCATGGCGTTCAGGCGGACAACATGACGCGTCAACGTTGCTTCATCGTAGCGTTGTTTATTGGCGAGGATCTCAATACTCAGCCCACCCTGCTCGTCAGGGAACAGCGCCAGTTCGAGGTCGTTAACCGGGCCGGTTGCCAGCGTATGGGTGAGGGCTTCTACACCCGCAATATCCAGCTGGTAATCAAACACTTTGACGTTCAGCACCGGACCAAACAGCGCTTCCTCTCCCGCAGCACGCCCGCTGTCGCGCACGATTTGTTCGGCATCGTAACGCTGATGACGGCGCATTTTTTTAAGCTGACTGGCCAGGCGTAACGCCAGCTCAGAAAGACGTTCATGGGGGTCAATGTTCACCGCCATCGGCAGGACGTTCAGCACCGGTCCGGTTGCCGTTAAGGCCGCTGATCCCATGCGGCGCATAAAGATAAACCCGGCTGCGTAGTCCAGTCGCCCGGTCAATCGCCCGAGCCAGAGCGCCACCAGCGCCAGTGCCAGATCGGTACGCTGCACCGCCCCTGCCGCCTGAGTAAGCTGGCTGAAAGCGCGGCTGTCCGCCGTCATTTTCAGACGCAAAATATCGGTTGTCGCAGCGCGGCCCGGTAATGGTGCCGAAGAGAGTGAAACAGGGGGCGGAAGCTGTTTTCGCTGTTCAGCCCAGAAGGCGCCATCGCGCGGGTACGCGTCACTGTTGCGATAGCGCTGATACTCGTCCACCACCTCTGCAAAAGGGGTAAAGGGGGAAGCGGGGGTCGGTTCGCCCTTCAGCCATACTGCGTAAATAGCGGCAATCTGGCGGGTAATTGCCGGGAAACTAAAGCCATCCACCACCAGATGATGATATCGCTGATACCAGTACCAGTGGCGCTCACCCACCTGGATCAATTGATGCAGTGCCAGCGGCTGACCGCTGTCCACGCGCAGATTCTGGTTGAGATCGGCCTCCATGAGCGCGACGGCTTCGTCATGAGAAGCGACGCGCACCACGGACGGCTCCGCTAAGGTCATGGATTCATCGACCCACTGCCACACGTCACCGTTATCTTCGGTGAAACGCGTGCGCAGGGTATCGGCCTGCATCATCCCTTCGACAATGGCTTTTGCCAGTAACGGCGCATTAATCTCGCCCTTCAGCTCGGTGTAGTGCGCCACGCTCCAGGCGTTTGGCAGGGAGGAAAGCTGTTCCGCCATCCAGATCCCCGGCTGAGCGGCCACAAGAGGAAGTCGATTCATGCGTGCTCCTTCGCAAAATGAGAGGGCACCAGCGTGTGCCAGCGATCAGCCAGCCACTGCTGGCAGGCCTCCTGGGATTGTGGCTCGCAGATAACGCGCCAGCCCGCAGGCAACGCACACTCCTGAGGCCACAGGCTGTATTGCCCCTGGTCATTACGCAAAATAGCGAATTGTCCCTGCGGATGATCGAAAGGATTACTGAATTCCATACAGACTCCGTTAGTCAATGAGCGGCTGCCACAGGGTCATCAGCCCCTGCGTCAACCCACCGCGCCAGCAAAGCGCATCGTGTCCGCCGTCAACCTGACGCCAGATAACCGGCTGCTGCGTGTGGTGTAGTTCGGCATATATCGCCTGATTCGCGCGGAAGATAAGCGGCTCGTTACGCCCTGCTTCTAACAGGATACGCAGCCCGCGTGCGGTTTTTTCACCCGCTTTAAGTTGTTCGATAAGCAGTCCGTCCTGCTGTGCGCCGCGGTGCGGCCACCAGAAAGAGCCCGACTGACTGAGCACGCAGCCAAAACGCTGCGGCCAGTTAAGACCGGCATAGAGTGCGGAAAGTCCGCCAAAACTTTGTCCGGCGACCAGGGTTGCGTCGGGCCGATCGCTGAAAGGGCTGAGCCTTTTCACCTGAGGCAGAAGTTCTTCCTGCACCGCCAGCCAGAAATCGGGGTTACAGGGCAGTTCGCGGCTACGGTGGGTGGTATCGATCGCGTCGATCAACACATAAACCGCCGGGGGTAATTTCCCCGCCCGCGTCAGCGCGCTCAGCGCAGGCCAGACGGGCATACTTTCGGCCCAAAACTGGCCGTCAAGCAGGACGGCAAGGGGGCGTTCAGAGACCTGTTCCGCACCCGTGGTAAAAATCCAGACGCGGCGACGATTGCCCAGCCGTGGACTGTGCCACTCAATACAGTCTGGCGAGGGATAAGACGTTTCAGGCTGATTCCAGCCGGGCTGCAGCGGTGCGTCAGGCATTTCCAGCGCGGATACGGCATGACCGCGCCCTCCGCGCCAGCTTTGTCCATTCAGCGGGTCGGAAATCGCCCGGGGCAGCAGTTTACGCCACCCTTCGCGCAGCGCCATGCGGTCAGGATGCTCCCCCTCAAATACCGCCTCGGCGAAATCGTCTTCATTATTCGAGGGGATAAAACAGTAGCTACCGCGCCAGTGCGGGCTGAACGCCCCCTGCCACTGCCAGACGTCCGTGTCGGGAATGCGCTCAAGCGATTGCGGACGAGCATTTTGATGATGATCGGTCACGCCGGTGATATAGAGCCAGACGCGTTTCACTGGCGACGAGTTCTGCGTACCCGCCGGATCACGCCACCAGAATGTGACGCGATACTTCTCTGCAACACGCTCCACATCGGGGCCGTGCTTCGATTGCCACCAGGCCTCACTTCCCGTCGTTAATGCCGTCACCCTTATAACCTCATGTTTAACAGTATTTTTTGTGCTATGACAAAAATTATTGATAATATTATTGATAACTATTTGCATTTGCAATAGCGTAGTGCCCGCGCTGTGGGAAGCGCGTTCATAAAATAAACAGACCACGCATTGTGTGCGCTCGAGGACAGGGCTGCTTACGCAACGTGCGGGTGACAACATGCCGCCTCCTCTCCCCTTCGGGAATGGAGCCTGGGGATGCGGCAACGGAAAGCAGGACGTACAATGAATAAGAAGATTCACTCCCTGGCCTTGCTGGTCAACGTAGGGATTTATGGCGTCGCATTGCCCGCCCTGGCTGCGGACAACACCGCCACGGCGCAGCACGAAGACACCATGGTGATCACCGCCGCAGAACAGAACTTGCAGGCACCCGGCGTGTCGACCATCACGGCTGACCAAATCCGTAAAAATCCGCCCGCGCGCGATGTCGCGGAGATCATCCGTACCATGCCCGGCGTCAACCTGACCGGTAACTCCACCAGCGGCCAGCGCGGGAACAATCGTCAGATTGATATTCGTGGCATGGGCCCGGAAAACACCCTGATCCTGATCGACGGCAAACCGGTCACCAGCCGTAACTCTATTCGTCTGGGCTGGCGCGGCGAGCGTGATACCCGCGGCGATACCGGCTGGGTCCCACCTGAGATGATCGAACGCATCGAAGTCATTCGCGGCCCGGCCGCGGCACGTTACGGTAACGGTGCCGCCGGCGGCGTGGTGAATATCATCACCAAAAAATTCGACAACCAGTGGCACGGCTCCTGGAACACCTATCTGAACGCGCCGGAACACAAGGACGAAGGCTCCACGAAACGCACCAACTTCAGCCTGAGCGGCCCCCTGGGCGGCGACTTCAGCTTCCGCATGTTCGGCAACCTGGATAAAACACAGGCCGATGCCTGGGATATCAACCAGGGCCATCAGTCTGACCGTACCGGCGCGTATGCCGATACGCTGCCCGCAGGTCGGGAAGGGGTGGAAAACAAAGACATTAACGGCGTCGTGCGCTGGGAATTTGCCCCTATGCAGTCTCTGGAGTTCGAAGCAGGCTACAGCCGTCAGAACAACCTTTATGCGGGCGATACGCAGAACACCAACAACGACAATAGCTCGAATGGTCTGGTGAAGAAAAATTACGGCAAAGAGACCAACCGTATTTATCGGCAAAACTTTGCCGTCACCTGGAACGGCGGCTGGGATAATGGCATCACCACCAGTAACTGGGCGCAGTATGAACACACCCGCAACTCTCGTCTGGGTGAAGGTTTAGCCGGGGGTCTGGAAGGATTGTTCAACAGCAATAAATTCACCGACACCGACCTGTCCGACGTGATGCTGCACAGTGAAATCAACCTGCCGATCGATTTCCTCGTCAACCAAAACCTGACGCTGGGTACCGAATGGAATCAGCAGCGTATGAAAGATTCCACCTCAAATTCCCAGGCTCAGCAAGGCGGCACTATTCCGGGGATGAGCGACGATCGCAGCCCGTACTCCTCGGCGGAGATCTTCTCCCTGTTCGCTGAAAACAACATGGAGCTGACCGACAGCACCATGCTGACCCCGGCGCTGCGCTTCGACCATCACACCATCGTGGGTAACAACTGGAGCCCGTCCCTGAACCTGTCACAAGGCCTGGGCGATGACTTTACGCTGAAGATGGGGATTGCGCGGGCGTATAAGGCGCCGAGCCTGTATCAGACCAACCCGAACTATCTGCTCTACAGCAAAGGTCAGGGCTGCTACGCCAGCTCCGACGGTGTAGGCTGTTACATGATGGGTAACGACGATCTGAAAGCCGAAACCAGCATCAATAAAGAGATTGGTCTGGAGTGGAAACACGACGGCTGGCTGGCGGGTGTCACCTGGTTCCGTAACGACTATCGCGACAAGATTGAAGCCGGATATGCCCCGATTGGTCAGACATCCACCAGCAAAGTGACCACGGATATTTATCAGTGGGAAAACGTGCCGAAGGCCGTGGTAGAAGGTCTGGAAGGGTCCTTGAACGTACCGGTCAGCGATACGATCAACTGGACCAATAACATCACCTACATGCTGCAGAGCAAAAACAAAGAGACCGGCGATCGTCTGTCGATCATCCCGGAGTACACGCTGAACTCAACCCTGAGCTGGCAGGTCCATCAGGATGTCTCGTTGCAGTCGACCTTCACCTGGTACGGCAAGCAGCAGCCGAAGAAGTACAATTACAAGGGCCAGCCGGTGACCGGGTCTGAAAAAGACGAAGTCAGCCCGTACAGCATCGTTGGCCTGAGCGCGACCTGGGACGCGACCAAAAACGTCAGCCTGACCGGCGGCGTGGATAACGTCTTTGACAAACGCCAGTGGCGCGCGGGGAATGCCCAGACGACGGGTAACGCTACAACCGGTGCATATATGTACGGCGCAGGTGCATACACCTATAATGAGCCGGGCCGTACCTGGTATATGAGCGTGAATACGCGCTTCTAAGGTGAACGCAAAACGGCAACTTCGGTTGCCGTTTTTAATTCTTCTCTTTGTGGGTGAGGGCATCAGGCTGCACGCAGGGTAAACACCGGCGCCGCATGCTACCCCTCACCCCTACCCTCTCCCTAAGGGAGAGGGAGTTGATCGAGCAGTCATTAGATTTCCCCCCTCCTCTTTTCGAGCGAGCGGGGTTAGCTTTTCTCCCTCCTCTGTTTGAGCGAGTGGGTTTTAGCTTTTCTCCCTCTCCCTGTGGGAGAGGGCCGGGGGGAGGGCATCAGGCCGCACGCAGGGTAAGCACCGGAGCCGCATGTTCCCCCTCACCCCTACCCTCTCCCTAAGGGAGAGGGAGTTGCTCGAGCAGGCATTAGATTTCCCCCTCCTCTGTTCGAGCGAGCGGGTTTAGCTTTTCCCCCTCCTCTGTTCGAGCGAGTGGGGTTAGCTTTTCTCCCTCCTCTGTTCGAGCGAGCGGGTTTTAGCTTTTCTCCCTCTCCCTGTGGGAGAGGGCCGGGGTGAGGGCATCAGGCCGCACTATTCCACAACGTCAGGACAAAAAAAATGCGCACCACTCACTCCACATTTCGTCTTGCCGGACACGCGGTCCACCAAATCACCTTCGACCCAGCAACCTTCAACGACGCCGATCTCATCTGGCTCCCCCATCACAATACGCTTGCTCATGCCGCCCCCAAACGCAAAGCCGAACACCTGGCCGGACGCATCGCCGCTGCTCATGCACTCACTGCATTAAACGAACGCGCGATTCCCGGCATTGGCCCCAGCGGAGAACCGCTCTGGCCTGAAAATATCGCGGGTAGCATAACCCACAGCGGCACGCAGGCGATGGCGGTCGCGGTGCGCAATCCCCATGCGCCGATCGGGATTGATCTGGAAGCTATTCTTCCCGAAAGCGAAGCCCGGGAAATCAAGGAGGGCATCATCGACGCACAGGAAGAAATGCGCCTTCTGCAATCAGGCTACCCGTTCGCGCTCGCCTTGACGCTCGCATTCAGTGCCAAAGAGGCTCTGTTTAAAGCGCTCTTTCCTCGCGTTAATGCATTCATGGCCTTCGACAGCGCCCGCATCACAGCGCTGGATGAAAAGCGTCTGACGCTGACGCTTACCCGTCCCTGCGCCAGCTTTCCGGCAGAAACACCCTTCACACTGGCCTGGCTGCGCGACGCAGACCGGGTGATCACGCTGCTCTGATGCGTTCCCGCTGCCTTGCGTTCAGGCTGGTTACGGCGAAGGTGATCATAAATACCAGCGCGAACAGCACTACGATGGTTGGCGCTGGTGCACTATCGAGATAAAAGGAGAGGTAAACTCCGCTTACGGCCACCACCATGGATACCGCCACGGCAACACACAGCGCCAGATGAAAGCGTCGGGTCATCAGCACGGCTATTGCCCCGGGCGCAATCAGCAATGAAATGGAAAGAATAATACCGACGGCTTTCAGCGTTGCGACAATGGTTAACGACACCATGCACAACAGACCGTAATGCAGCCAACGGGTGCGTAATCCGCTGACCTGCGCTTGTTGATAATCAAAACAGAACAGCAAAAAGTCGCGCCATTTCAGGCCGACGATCAGCGCAATGAGCGTTGCAACCAGGCCGCTTTGCAGAATATCCATGCCGTTGATACCCAACATATCGCCAAACAAAATATGGTCGAGGTGTACTTCCGGTTTGACGGCAATATAAAGAATTAACCCGGCAGCAAACATACCGGAAAAGACGATGCCCATCACGGTGTCCTGCTTAATTCGGCTGTTATCTTTCAGGTATCCCGTCGCCACGGCGCAAAACAACCCGGCAGCAAAAGCCCCTGCGGCAAGCGGTAAACCCAACATCCAGGCTAAAACGACCCCCGGAAACACCGCATGGCTCATGGCATCCCCCATCAGTGCCCAGCCTTTTAGCACCAGAAAAACCGACAGGAGCGCACAGGGAACGGCAACCAGCAGCGAAATAAGCAATGCGTTATTCATAAACGCAAACTGGAAGGGTTCGAGCAGAAGCGACATCATTGTTCACTCTCGTGCGTCTGACGGGCACGGCGGCGATTTGCCAGCAGCCCTTGTTTCGGTGCGAATACAAAAGCCAGCAGGAATAGCAGCGTCTGGGCGACCACAATAATGCCCCCCGTTGCACCGTCCAGATAGTAACTTGCCCATGCGCCCAGGAAACTGGTCACGCTGCCGATCGCGACGGCGATCGTCAGCAGGCGCGGAAAACGATCGGTCAGCAGCCACGCGGTCGCCCCCGGGGTAACGACCAGACAGATCACCAGAAAGGCCCCCACGGTTTGCAGCGCTGCCACCGTAGAGACAGCCAGCAGCGTAAAGAAGAGAATTTTCAGACGCTCGGGACGCAAGCCAATGGCGCGGGCATGATTCTCATCAAAAAAGGTCACCATGAGATCCTTCCATTTAACCAGCAGTACCAGGATCGATATCACGCCGATGAGAGTCAGCTGGACGATATCTTCTGGGGCAATCGCCAGGATATTGCCCAATACAATCGTCTGGATATTTACCGAGGTCGGGTTGAGGGAGACCATAAATAGCCCCAGCCCGAAGAATGAAGAAAAGATGAGCCCGATAATAGCGTCCTCTTTCAGGCGGCTGCGCTGATTGAGGAACAGCATACTGCCTGCGGCGAGCCCCCCTGATAAAAAGGCCCCCAGCGAAAAAGGCAGCCCCAGCATGTAGGCTCCCGCCACACCGGGGACGATGGAGTGAGATAACGCATCGCCAATCAGCGACCAGCCTTTCAGCATCAAATAGCAGGAAAGAAAGGCGCACAGCCCGCCCACCATTGCTGATACCCACATCGCATTGAGCATGTACTCATAGCCAAAGGGTTCCAGAAGCGCGTTCATTCTGCCCCCCGCGCCTTTGAGGGCACACGATGCGCCACAAAAGGCCGTTCATCGTCGGTGATAATGCGCTCTTCCGACCCGCTGAGCACCACATGACGCAGCACGCCGCTAAAGGCCCGTTCAAGATTATCTGCGGTGAAGGTGCTCTCCGTCGGCCCGCTCGCCAGCACGGTACCTTTGACCATGACGGTGTAATCGCAAAACTCCGTGACCGACCCCAAATTATGGGTCGAGACCAGCATGGTTTTGCCCTCTTCACGTAGCTCACGCAGCAGGCTAATGATCCTGGCTTCGGTTTTCACATCCACACCGGTGAAAGGCTCATCCAGGAGGATCACTTCGCCCTGCTGGGCAATCGCTCGCGCCAGAAAGATGCGTTTCTTTTGTCCGCCGGAAAGCTCGCCGATTTGTCGATGCCGTAACGCCAGCATATCCACACGGGCCAGCGCCTCCGTCACGATGCGGCGGTCCTGTTCTTTAGGGCGTCGTAGCATGCCCATATGACCATATCGCCCCATCATCACCACATCTTCCACCAGCACCGGAAAAGACCAGTCCACCTCTTCCGACTGGGGTACATACGCCACCAGATTTTTGCGCAGCGCCTGTCGGGTGGGCATTCCCAGAATCGAAATGCTCCCCGCAGCCAGCCGGACAAAACCCATTACCGCTTTAAACAGCGTTGATTTGCCGGAACCGTTCACGCCAACCAGCGCGGCAATCGACCCGCCCGGCACGCTGAACGAGGCATCGCGTAGTGCGGTATGGCCATTGCGATACGTTACCGTCACATCAGAGACGACTATCCCGTTCGATTGCATGATTTATTCCTTCATCCCGTCGTGGATCCCCTGCACCAGGGTGCGGGTAGTCACATTGAGGAGATCGAGCCAGGTCGGCACCGGACCGTTTTCGGCACTTAACGAGTCGACGTACAACACTCCCCCGTAATGCGCACCGGTTTCGCGAGCCACCTGACGGGCCGGTTTATCCGAGACGGTGCTTTCACTGAACACCGCCGGGATCTGATGTTTTTTAACCAGATCAATCACCTTACGGACCTGCTGCGGCGTGCCCTGTTGATCGGCATTGATCGGCATTGATCGGCCACAGATACAGCTCTTTCAGCCCTAAATCTCGCGCCAGATAGGAAAAAGCGCCTTCACTGGTCACCATCCAGCGTTTGTCTTGCGGGATCTCGGCGACCTGCTTTCGCAGGGGCTCAAGGGTGCGGATGATTTTCTGCTTGTAGGCGTCGGCATTGCGGGCATAGGTATTGGCATTGGCCGGATCGTATTTTGTCAGCGCGTCGCGGATATTATCGACATAAATCAGCGCGTTATCCGGCGACATCCACGCGTGTGGGTTCGGCTTGCCGTTATACGGCCCTTCGGTAATACCCATCGGCGTGATGCCTTTGGTCACTTCCACTTCCGGCACGCCGTTCAGGTGCTGGTAAAAACGCGAAAACCACAACTCAAGATTCATGCCGTTGGACAAGATCAGCTGCGCCTTTTGGGCGCGTTTGATGTCACCCGGCGTGGGCTGATACGCGTGAATTTCTGCGCCCGGTTTAGTGATAGAGGTAACCTCTGCAGCGTCCCCTGCCACGTTTTTCGCCATATCGGCGATAACGGTAAAGGTGGTCACGACCTTGAATTTCTCCGCCGCCAGCGCGCCGGTGGGCGCGAGCGCGATGATGAGCGCGGCATACAACAGTCTTCTCAATCCTTGCAGTGGGTGCATCGCAGACGTCTCCTGATGTGGTTAAATTCAAAGCAAAATTAGCCCGTGCTATAAGGTATAGCACAGGCTATATTTAAATGAAAATGGTTATCATTAAAGTTATGTCAGCGACAGGATTAGAAAAGGTGGGAGTCTTGACGGCGTTAAACTGCGCCTGATGGCGCTTCGCGTATCAGGTCTAAGTTAAGGGAGTTCAGGCCGGGTAAATCATGGTTGCCACCCGACAGAAAGCGGTTTATTGCCCAGCAAGCGCTCTGTAAAACGCAGGGTTATCACGAATCGCATTCAGGACTTTCGCTGCCAGCCCCGTTGGGTTACGACGTTTAGACTCCCAGCTTTTTATGGTATCAACGCTCGTGCCGAGCGCCTTTGCCATTTCGCTTTGCGTAACATTAAGCTGTTCTCTGATTGCACGAACATCGGCGACTTCATAGCGGGTGACTCGAGAGGGTGCTTTTTTTCCGCTATGGATCTCAACGGCCTCTTCAAGCGAAGATTTCAGTTCTTCAAAAATACTCATTCTCAACCTCCTCTTACCTGATTGGGGTACATAGTACCCCCCTCATCAAGGGCATTGGAAGCAGTATTTCTAAGAACAGAGGTGAGTTTTTTAAGCTGTGCTTTCTCTGTCTCTGTCAGAGTGTCCTTCGTATTTTTTGGATAGGCCATGATGAGATAAATCACCTGTTCCGTGGCCAAAAAGTAAATTACTCTGGCACCTCCTCTCTTCCCCTTTAACCCTGCGGCCATCCTTATTTTACGCAAGCCCCCGGTATGCTGGATCACGTCACCTTTATCAGGCCAGGCAATGAGTTCCCTTTGTAGATCCTTTAATTCATCATCCGAAGCAATACTTTTGATCTGCCGGGTAAAAAGTGACGTCTCGATAAATTCTAACGCGTGGCCCATCCATGACTCCTTCCCTGAATGCAGCAAAAGCCTGAATGCATCAGCATCAGGCTCTTACTGCAATATGACTCGTCCGGGAGCCATATTGCGCCTTACCACTGTATTTATACACAGACTAAAAGTATTTTAAGAATCCGTTTACACATCCGGGAACATTACGCTGTTGCCCGGTGCCTCGCGATGGAGGTGGATAAAGTTCAGATGCCTTTCATACTGATCCAATATGTCCGTGATCACCTGCTCTTTACTGTAATCCATCAGGTCATTGCCCTGGCTGCCTTCCAGCAGGAAAGTTTCCAGTCGGTAGTAGGTCGATTTCCCGCTGCGGGCGCGGTAGGTAAACCCTGGCACCGAATACTGCTGCGGCCAAATCTGGTAGACGTAGTTTTGCTCGTCCCCCATATGCACCCGCAGTTCCAGATGGCCCAGCGTGTCCCCCTCTTCCGGCGGCAGGCTTTTCAGTTCGACGTTCGCGCCGCGCAGTGTTAACTCCTGCGCCACCTCTTGCATCGCCGGGAAGCAGACTGTTTCCATCATCTGTTTGGTATATCGCGTACCTGGATAGTTCATCAGGCGCGAAAGACGTTTCTTCCAGCTCAGACGATCCTGCGAACCTAACGGACGAGGCGCCGTGTCGCGATTAGCGCTTTCACGGCGATAATCCTCCACTTTCAGCGATTTATACAATCCGGCCATCACGAAGAAAATAACAAAACTGAACGGCAGTCCCATAATGACCGTGGTGTTCTGCAATGCCGAAATTCCGTTGGTCATCAGCATGCCCAGCGTCAGCAGACCTATCACCAGTGACCAGAAGATACGCAGCCAGTTCGGCGCGTCGCTGTTAATGTCCTTCAGCTTCGAGGTGAAGTTCCCCAGTACCAGCGCACCCGAATCCGCTGAGGTGACGTAGAATAGCAGGCCGGTGATCGTCGCCACGGAGGCGCTAAAGGTAAATGCCGGGTACTGCGCCAGCAGGCTGTAGAATCCGCGTTCCGGGTGCGCCATGGCCTCTTGTGCGAATGCCGCATCACCGTGAATGATTTCGTACAACGCGCTGTTCCCAAAGACCGACAGCCACAGCAGGGTAAAGGTGAACGGGATGATCAGCGTCCCCATCACAAACTGACGGATGGTACGCCCACGCGAAATACGCGCCAGGAACAGACCGACAAACGGCGACCAGGCCACCCACCATGCCCAGAAGAACAGCGTCCAGTTGTTCATCCATTCGACCGGACGGTCAAAGGCAAAGCTGTTCAGCGTCATCCCCATAAAGCGGTTCACGTAGTCGCCCACGTTCAGCACCAGCGCATTGAGCAGGAACGAAGTGTCGCCCATAAAGAGCACGAACAGGATCAGCCCCAGCGCCAGCGCGACGTTCAACTCAGAAAGCACACGAATGCCTTTATCAACGCCCGAGGTTACGGAGATGGTGGCGATAATCACCGACAGCGCAATAAGCGCCGCTTTAGCCGCCATAGAGTCGGGGATATCAAACAGCACGCTCAGCCCGTAGTTGAGCTGTACGACACCAATCCCAAGCGTGGTAGCGATACCGAAGATGGTACCGATGACCGCCGCAATATCGACGCTGTGACCGATTGGGCCATTAATACGTTTGCCGAAGATAGGATAGAGTGCGGAGCGGATCGTGAGCGGCAAATTATAACGGTAGCTAAAGTATCCCAGGGCCATGCCCATCAGGGCATACATCGACCAGCCGGTTAACCCGTAGTGGAACAGCGTCCAGACCATCGCCTGACGCGCCGCTTCAATGGTCTGCCCCTGCCCCTCCGGCGGTTGCATATATTGCGTGATCGGTTCCGCTACAGAGAAGAACATCAGGTCAATACCAATGCCCGCCGCGAAGAGCATCGCCGCCCAGCTCAGCAGGCTGAACTCCGGCTTAGACTGCTCTGGCCCAAGTTTTACCGACCCAAAGCGTGAACAAGCAATGCAGACCACGAAGACAATATAGAGCGTGGCGGCGAGCAAGTAGTACCAGCCAAAGGTTTTTGAAACCCAGTTCAATGTTCGACCTATCCAGAGCGCGGAAAAATCACTAAAGAAGATCGTCATCAGGGAAAACAACAAAATCAGTCCGGCAGATGTATAGAAAACAACCGGATTGATTTTGTCCTTTTCTCTGTCTTGTGAAAGGTCTGTCATCCAGTATCCCCACTGTTTTTGTAACTATTGAAAACAAAATCCGCAACAATTAAGACACATTTTATATTGAACGTCCAATCAAAAACCGCTTTAATAGTTAACCAACGCTGATGAATGGAGCGGCAAAATGCCCAAACTGGGGATGCAGCTAATCCGGCGCAGGCAATTGATTGACGCCACGCTGGAAGCAATAAATGAAGTGGGAATGCATGACGCGACGATCGCGCAGATCGCCCGCCGGGCGGGCGTCTCAACCGGGATCATCAGCCACTACTTTAAGGACAAAAATGGCTTGCTGGAAGCAACCATGCGCGACATTACCAGCCAGCTTCGTCATGCGGTATTGAGCCGTCTTCGCGCCCTGCCAGACGGCAGCGCCGAGCAGCGTTTACAGGCCATTGTTGCCGGCAATTTTGATGAAACCCAGGTAAGCAGCGCCGCCATGAAAGCCTGGCTGGCCTTCTGGGCTAGCAGTATGCATCAGCCCATGCTTTACCGTTTGCAGCAGGTAAGCAGTCGACGTTTGCTGTCAAATCTGGTCAGCGAATTTTCCCGTGAACTGCCGCGTCAACCTGCACAGGAAGCGGGCTACGGCCTGGCTGCCCTTATCGACGGTTTATGGCTTCGTGCCGCATTAAGCGGCAAACCACTGGATAAAAATCTGGCCCAGTCGTTGACCAGCCACTTCATCAGCCAGCATCTACAGACCGATTAACCGAGGAGAATTTATGTCCCGAATGGCAGAACAGCAGCTTTATATCCATGGTGGTTATACCTCCGCCACCAGCGGTCGCACCTTCGAGACCATCAACCCGGCCAACGGTGACGTCCTGGCGACCGTTCAGGCCGCCGGGCGCGAGGATGTCGATCGCGCCGTAGAAAGCGCGCAGCGCGGGCAAAAAATCTGGGCTGCGATGACCGCGATGGAGCGCTCGCGCATTCTGCGCCGGGCGGTAGACATTCTGCGCGAGCGTAACGACGAGTTGGCGAAGCTGGAAACCCTCGACACCGGCAAAGCGTACGCAGAAACCCGCACCGTGGATATTGTCACCGGCGCGGACGTGCTGGAGTACTACGCAGGGCTGATCCCGGCGCTGGAAGGCAGCCAGATCCCCCTGCGCGACACCTCGTTTGTTTATACCCGTCGTGAACCGCTGGGCGTGGTCGCGGGCATTGGCGCGTGGAACTACCCGATCCAGATCGCCCTGTGGAAATCCGCGCCAGCGCTGGCCGCAGGTAACGCGATGATCTTTAAGCCGAGCGAAGTGACGCCTCTCACCGCCCTGAAGCTTGCCGAGATCTACACCGAAGCAGGTCTGCCGGACGGCGTGTTCAACGTTCTGCCGGGCGTGGGCGCAGAAACCGGACAGTTCCTGACCGAGCACCCGGGCATCGCCAAAGTCTCCTTCACCGGCGGCGTTGCCAGCGGCAAAAAAGTAATGGCCAATTCGGCGGCCTCATCCCTGAAAGAGGTGACGATGGAGCTGGGCGGGAAATCCCCGCTGGTTATTTTCGACGATGCCGACCTGGATCTCGCGGCGGACATCGCCATGGTGGCCAACTTCTTCAGCTCCGGCCAGGTATGCACCAACGGCACCCGCGTGTTCGTGCCGGCGAAATTCAAAGCCGCGTTTGAGCAGAAAATTGTTGAGCGCGTGGCACGTATTCGCGCGGGCGATCTGTTCGATGAACGCACCAACTTTGGCCCACTGGTGAGCTTCCCGCACCGCGAAAACGTGCTGCGCTATATCGCCAAAGGCAAAGAGGAAGGCGCGCGTGTGCTGTGCGGTGGCGACGTGCTGAAAGGCGAAGGTTTTGACAACGGTGCGTGGGTGGCTCCTACCGTGTTCACCGACTGCACCGATGAGATGACTATCGTGCGCGAAGAGATCTTCGGGCCGGTGATGTCGATTCTCACGTATGAAACCGATGAAGAAGCGATTCGTCGCGCCAACGACACCGATTACGGTCTGGCGGCGGGCATCGTCACTGCCGACCTGAACCGCGCCCACAGCGCGATCCACCAGCTTGAAGCCGGTATCTGCTGGATCAATACCTGGGGTGAATCCGCGGCAGAGATGCCGGTTGGGGGCTACAAACACTCCGGCATTGGCCGCGAGAATGGCGTCATGACGCTCCAGAGCTACACCCAGGTGAAGTCCATCCAGGTTGAGATGGGTAAATTCCAGTCCATATTTTAACCGGGAGGTTTATTTGCAATTTGACTACATCATTATTGGTGCCGGCTCTGCCGGCAACGTTCTGGCGACCCGACTGACGGAAGATCCGAATACCACCGTTCTGCTGCTTGAAGCAGGCGGCCCGGATTACCGTTTTGACTTCCGCACCCAGATGCCCGCCGCGCTGGCGTTTCCCTTGCAGGGTAAGCGATATAACTGGGCCTATGAGACCGAGCCGGAACCTTACATGAACAACCGCCGCATGGAGTGCGGTCGCGGTAAAGGGCTGGGCGGCTCATCGCTGATCAACGGGATGTGCTATATCCGCGGCAACGCGATGGATCTGGATAACTGGGCAAAAGCGCCGGGACTGGAACACTGGAGTTATCTCAACTGTCTGCCCTATTACCGCAAGTCAGAAACACGCGACGTCGGGCCAAACGACTGGCACGGCGGCGACGGCCCGGTGAGCGTGACCACCTCGAAACCCGGCGTAAACCCGCTGTTTGAAGCGATGGTTGAAGCGGGTGTGCAGGCGGGCTACCCACGCACCGAGGATCTTAACGGCTATCAGCAGGAAGGTTTCGGCCCGATGGACCGTACCGTCACGCCACAGGGCCGCCGTTCCAGCACGGCGCGCGGCTATCTGGATCAGGCGAAATCACGCCCGAACCTGACCATTCGCACCCATGCCATGACCGATCACATTATTTTTGATGGCAAGCGCGCGGTGGGCGTCGAGTGGCTGGAAGGTGAAAGCACCATCCCCTCAAAAGCGTCAGCCAGTAAAGAGGTGTTGCTGTGCGCGGGAGCGATTGCCTCTCCGCAGATCCTGCAACGCTCCGGCGTGGGTAACGCGGAACTGCTGCAACAGTTCGATATCCCGCTGGTGCACGATCTGCCAGGCGTCGGGGAAAATCTGCAGGATCATCTGGAGATGTATCTGCAGTACGAGTGTAAAGAGCCAGTCTCTCTCTACCCTGCCCTGCAGTGGTGGAACCAGCCGAAAATCGGCGCGGAGTGGCTGTTTGGCGGTACCGGCGTGGGGGCCAGCAACCACTTCGAAGCGGGCGGGTTTATCCGCAGCCGCGAAGAATTTGAATGGCCGAATATTCAATACCACTTCCTGCCCGTTGCCATTAACTACAACGGCTCGAATGCGGTGAAAGAGCACGGCTTCCAGTGCCACGTGGGTTCCATGCGCTCCCCAAGCCGGGGGCATGTGCGCATTAAATCGCGCGATCCGCATCAGCATCCGGCGATTCTGTTCAACTATATGTCCCACGAACAGGACTGGCAGGAGTTCCGCGATGCGATCCGCATCACCCGTGAGATCATGCATCAGCCGGCGCTGGATAAATATCGTGGACGGGAAATCAGCCCCGGCATTGAATGCCAGACCGACGAACAGCTGGACGAGTTTGTGCGTAACCACGCAGAAACCGCTTTCCACCCGTGCGGGACCTGTAAAATGGGAACGGACGAGATGGCGGTTGTCGATGGCGAAGGCCGTGTTCATGGGCTGGAAGGGCTACGTGTGGTCGATGCATCGATTATGCCGCTGATCATCACCGGCAACCTGAACGCCACCACCATCATGATTGGCGAAAAGATCGCCGACACCATTCGCGGACGCACGCCGCTGGCGAAAAGCACAGCGGACTATTACGTCGCCAACGGCGCGCCGGTCCGCCGGTAATACCCGTCACTCTCTCAATCTCTCCCCGCCCGGGGAGAGATGAACAATTTATTTTCCTTTTTCTGCATCCAGTTTCCACACCGTTCTCGTATGTGAGTATGTGAGCAACTCCTTCGCTCCCTACTCCGAGGATGTATGATGAAAAAGTTAATCTCTGTTGCACTCGTATCCAGCGCTTTACTCTTCACCGCAGGCGCCTTCTCTGCCATGAATTCCGGTACGGTGATGGTAGGGGGTGCAGAAATGTTCCCGAGTAAAAATATCGTTGAAAATGCCCTGAATTCGAAAGACCACACCACGCTGGTTGCCGCAGTGAAAGCGGCCGGTCTGGTGGATACGCTGCAGGGCAAAGGACCGTTTACCGTATTTGCGCCAACAGATGCCGCCTTTGCGAAGCTTCCCGCCGGTACTGTGGACAATCTGGTCAAGCCGGAAAATAAAGCCACGCTCACCAGCATTCTGACCTATCACGTGGTTGCCGGGAAATATGACATGAAAGCGCTGGAGGCGAAAATCAAACAGGGCGGCGGCCATGCAGAGCTGAAAACGGTTAACGGTCAACCGCTGTGGATAATGAGCAATGGTCCACACAACATTCAGTTGAAAGATGGAAAAGGCAACGTGGCGAATATCAGCACCTATGACGTCCAGCAGAAAAATGGCGTCATCGATGTTATCGATACCGTTCTGATGCCTAAGTAATTGTCTATACTTCGAAAGTCGCTCAACGGCTTTCAGGACTCTCATGGATAATGCGCTGACAGAACAGCAGGTCTCGTTAATGCAGGCGGTCGCAAAAGGCGATCGCCGCGCATTTGAACAACTGTACCGTCTGACATCACCGCATCTGTTTGCCGTGGCGCTGCGCATGTTGCGTCAGCATCACTGGGCCGAAGAAGTGCTGCATGACTGTTTTATCACGGTCTGGAGCAAAGCGGATACCTACAACGCGACCCTCAGTTCGCCCATGACCTGGCTGACGCACATTGTGCGTAACCGTTGCATCGACTGGCTGCGCAGCGGTCAGGTACGCAACGCCCGCCATGAAGAGGAGTATGTCGATGAGCTTCTCGTTCAGGAGCATGACGAACAGAACAACTGGCACGATCACGATCAGGCGGAACGCTTGCGGCACTGTCTTGCCCACCTCAGCAACGATCAGCGCCAGAGTATTGCCCTCGCCTACTATCAGGGCATGTCCCACAGTGATATCGCTGACTGGCTTAAACAGCCGGTCGGATCGGTGAAAAGCTGGATCCGCCGGGCGATGGACCATCTACGGGAATGTATTGGCCTATGAACGATCACGACACGCGCGATGATGCCCTGGCGGCAGAATATGCTCTGGGTACGCTCAGAGGCCAGGCACGGCTGCGATTTCAGAAAAGAGTGCGGCAGGAGCCGGATCTCGCTGCGCGTGTTGCGCGCTGGCAAACGGCCCTGAGCACGCTGGACAGCCACCTTGCGCCTGTCACGCCACCCGAGCAGGTCTGGAAAAAAATCGTCCTCGACCTGCCTTCACCCGCCTCTGTGCCGCATGCACGAAGCTGGCTCGGCTGGGCGGTGGCGGCGGGTCTGGCTGCCGTCACGCTCACCTGGGTTTCAATGCGTGGGCCAGAGATGTCGCCTTTGGTGGTGCTTAATGATACGCAACAGCAGGGTCAATGGGTGGTCAATGCCGACTCGCGACGCCAGCAGCTAAGCATCACTCCGCTACGTCCGACTGCGCTGGCCGCGCAAAAAAGCTTTCAGCTTTGGTTGATTCCGCGCGGGCAGGCACCGGTTTCGCTGGGCCTGGTGGATAATCGCTCACCCACGCGTGTTGTTCTGAAAAACGAGCCCCTTGCCGAAGACGCGGTGATCGCCATCAGCCTTGAGCCTCAGGGCGGTTCGCCGACGGGCCAGCCGACGGGGCCGGTTTTATATAGCGGTAAGATTTAGCGTTCGGCTTTCAGCGGAAGGCCGCTAAGCGACGGATTTGCTGTCCTTGCGCGTCAAAATTATCCGGCGCGAGCCATGCCTGCAACTCGGCATCACGCTCGGGCCATTCGCTTTCGATGATGGACAGGATATCGCTGTCACGATTGCGCGCTTTGCGCACCAGTTTATTACGCAGTCGCCCTTCCCAGACAAAGCCCAGCCGCTCCGCCGCGCGTCGTGAGGCAACGTTCATCGAGTCACAACGCCACTCCAGCCTGCGGTAATCATGTTCAAAGGCGTTTTTCAGCAGGAGCCAGACGCTCTCCGTTCCCATGGCGGTTTGCTTCATTCGCCGTGACCAGGTGACATGTCCAATTTCAGCGGTCCCCTGTTGCCGATCGATAGCCATATAGCTCATGAGCCCTACCGCACGCCCGGTACGAAGGTCAATGACCGCATAGGGTACCAGCGCATCGTCCATCACTTTGCCCAGCAACCAGTGCGCCGTGGCCTCAATACTTTCGGGCTGAGTGCTGGCAAGCCAGGTCCAGTCGCTATCATCTCCCTGCGCGTAGGCTTCAAACAGATCGGCTGCGTGGCGGGCAGCATCCAGCGGCTCAAGCCGACAAACGCGCCCGCTGAGCGGCGTTCGGCTTAAGACGCGAGCGCCCTTCCAGCCCGGGACAATGTCGTTTACGGTTTGACCATGTTGATTCAGTTCGGGCACGGCGATGACTCCCTGAAAGACAAGAATTTTGTTATAGCAGGTTAAAGCGAGGACGCAAAGGTGCAAGAAACGCTGAGGGGGGTAAATTGTCTGAGGGAAGGTCAAGGGGGGCAGGTCTGGCGCAAGGCCCTCCTCCGTGGAGAAGGGCCGGTGAGATCATCAGACCTTCAGCATTTTTGCCGTTGCGTCCACATCGATCTCGTCTTCCGAGAAAATCAGCGTCTTGCCCTGGAAAGTGGTGATCGCCAGCTTTTTCACGGTACGCATTTCGCCCGATTTCGCTTTCGGGCTAATGCTGTTCATCAGCATGCCAACCGACAGCACCGCGTTCTCTTTATCAATCCGGGTTTCGACGGGTACCTCTTCACTAAACACCACGAAAGACTTAATAGAGGTCAGCTTCAAACGCTCGCCGGCAATATAGATGTATTTGCTTTCCGGCACCACTTTCACCGCATACGCGGACAGGCCTTTATTGTTGGTGGTGGGTTCAAAGGTCACCGCCGCATCTTTTTTGATCAGATCTGGGTTGGCGACCTTAATCACATGAAAATAGCGGTTGTCACCGTTTTCATCTTTGATAAATCCAAAGCCTTTGTCTTCAAACCAGGTTGTGATTGTTCCGTTCATCGCTGTTACCGCCCATCTCTTCGTTCAATGACTTAATTTTTGCAGCGCGCAGTGTAAAGCACAATGCCTGCGCCGACTATGCCTTTGGCTTAAGTGTGGACAATAATTTACCGCCCTGCGCGGGAATGGCAAGTGTATGGGCCGCCCGACGGTGTTAAATCCGTGTCGGGACAGGTGATGTGGGCAGAGACACGGCCTTTGCCAAAGACCGTCAATCCAGGACTTTCAGTTTTACCTTAAGGCAACGCGTGCCTTCCTCTGCCATGCTTTTCTCTTTTGCTTTGTGAGGATAGTAGTCGTGAGCCGTTTATTGATGTCGATTTTCTCAAGCCCGGAGTCGTTGCTGCAGGTCATGAGCCACCAGGAAATTATCGAAGCGCTGGAAGATGGCGACCGTATTCTTATTGATCAGGACGGCAATGCTTCCGTTAATTTTAAAAGCCGGGAGGTGCAAGAGGATTTCCATCGCCATGTGAACGCGCTGAAGAGGGCTTAAAATGGGTACAGCAATATTCATGGTGTTAATGGTATGCGGATACTGGTATACCAGCCGTGACCTTTCCACCCGCTTTAAAATCAAACGCTCTTTCGGCTGGGATGTCTATTTTCTTGTAGCGCTGTATGGCTGTATTTTTGTTTTACAGGGCGTCATCGCAACCGGACTGATCTGGTTATTGCTCCTTGCCTTTTCTGTGGCAGTTAACAGTTTGCACGTGGTGCCGCAGCCGGCCGCTAACTGGCAAATTGATTTTATGAACTGGAGCTTTCTCGGCATCCAGGCGCCGGTTGTGGTGATGCTGGCCTTCGCCATCTTGTTTTGCCTCTATCGTTCGAACTGGGCTGGCAGCGCGAGGCTTGACGGCGAGGGCAGGAAAAAGCTGTATAAGCGTCTGGCACGAGCGAACGGTATCGAACAATTGCTCTATCAATGTATGGAAGAAGGCGAGCTGGCGCTGGTGACGCTGAAGTCGAGACGAATCTATATTGGAATGATCCATACCGCGACCCTGGAATATGAAAAGACGGCCAACATTGTGCTCATTCCAATGCTGAGCGGCTACCGCGACGGGGAAACAATGAATCTCTGCATTGAGCATAATTACAGTAAGTGGTATGCCGACCATGACATCACGCTGGATTCAGAGCCCAAAAGCGCCATGGCCTTCAGAAAAGTGATCATGCTGGATCAAATCGAGAGCCTCTCCCTCTTCGATCCCGCCAGCGCCAGCGCGCTCCCCATGGAGGAGCGCCCGGATAAAATCGAATGAACCTGTACCCGGCTTGCCTGCCACTACGCCGCCTTACGAGAGAAGAAGAGCGTGACCGTGGCGACGGTGATACCGAATTTCTTCATGTCGGTTTTATTAAACAGATGCTGGCCGTCCTGCAGGTACATCCAGTCGTCAAAATGTAAAAGCCAGGTTTTGTCGTTGGCCTTCACATTCATGCTGTAGTGCCAGTTAAAGGCGTTGCCCGCCGCCTTGCCCGTTGCAACGCCTTCAATATCCCCTGCGGTGCCTTCGTAACGATCGGCGCTGACTCGACGGATATGCCATACACGCTGCTGCTTCTCGCCGTCGTCATAGACAAAGTGCTCGTTCAGCGTCAACGTATCGCCCAGCACATCGCCATTAATGGTGACGTGGAAGCGACGAATCTGCTTGCCGCTGCGATCCTGAACCATCCCCCATGCTTCCGTTTCGCCCTGAAAATACTGGAAGATATCCAGCTTTGGAGTCTGCTGTCGATAATCGGCCACGTCGGTGCTACAGCCCGTGAGTTGAACCAAAAAAGGAAGGCTCAGGGTCAGCGTCAAAAGCAAAGTCAGTAAACGTTTCATTTATCACCTCCGATTAACTGCTGGCGCAGTTCAGGATATTGCGTGCGGGGATCGAGCCAGATGGCGAGAAAGTTTTTGCTGAACTCCGCCGACTGGCGTGGCCCAAGCGGCGTAAAGGTTTTTTGCCTTGCCGATGCGCGATACCAGAACTGTCCCTGGTTTTCGCGAAAGACAAAGGCCAGCTGCGTGCCGGGCGCCACGTCCGGCCAGATATTGTCCAGCATTCCAAGCCAGGCCTGGCTCCGCGCTTCTCGCGTCAGAATGCCCTGCGCCTGCCACTGTTCACGCGTGGCATCGATCAGATCCTGGCGATCGATTTGGCGTTTATAGGTGATAATCAGCGCCTGATCCTGCAGCGGCCCGGCGTAACGCCCGTCAGGCGTGCGCAGTTGGGAGGTATAAACGGTGAACGGCCCCCAGGTCAGCGTGGCGTCGCCCACTTTGCGCCAGGCTAACCAGTCAGCGGCGCTGGCGGCAGGGGCTAAAACGCTTAACCATAACAGCATCAGTAAAGCGGGCTTCATTGTCGCCTCCCTGACAGAATGTGGTAAAACAGCATCAGCACCAGCCAGCCCGCCGCCATCAAACTGACGACAACAAACGTCGGTTCGAGAAAGGTAATGGCCTCCAGACGCTCACCCAACAGATACGCCACCGGTCCGCCAAAGGTGGCTAACAGGGTCAGCAGCCAGCCGGGCAACGTGGTCGTAAAGGTAAGCCGCGTCCAGACGGCAGCGAACATCAACCACAGCGATACCATCCACAGCGGCAATAGCGCATCACCGTTAAAATCGAGCAGCCCCGTCAGGGCCCAGAGCGCATCCAGACCACTGCCTGCGGCGGCCAGCAATAGCGCGTAAAGGCGCTGCATGGGCGACAGCAGAAGGCAGGCCAGAATCGCAAGGGCAAGCCATATCACCAGACCCCGTTCACGAAACAGCACCACCAGCGTCCAGTAAACATCGAACCCCACGGCCAGCAGAAAGACCTGCAAATGGCGTTTCATGCACGCTCTGCCGTCAGTTGTACCACGCTGATGGTGCGGGCATTGAATCCGGCTTCGCAATAGCCGAAGTAGTACAGCCACATCCGACGAAAGCGTTCATCAAACCCCAGCTTTTCAATATCCTGCCAGGCGTGGATAAAACGTTGCCGCCAGTGTGCCAGCGTGCGGGCATAGTCCGGCCCCATATCGAACAGGTTGCGTACCACGAAGTCCGTGTGGCGGGTCATCAGCTCGCTCATTGCGGTGATGCTGGGTAAAAAACCACCGGGAAAAATATAACGCTGAATAAAATCCACGCTTTTGCTGTAGTCGCGATAACGCTGATCCTGAATGGTGATAGCCTGAATCACCATTCTGCCTCCCGGCCGCAGACGCGCCTGACAGGTGCGGAAGAAACCAGGCAAATAGCGTTGCCCCACCGCCTCGATCATCTCGACCGACACCAGCTTGTCGTATTCGCCGGTCAAATCGCGGTAATCGCACAGCAAAACCTGCACCCTGTCCTGCAAGCCCGCGCGGGCGATGCGGGCGGTCGTCCACTGAAATTGTTCCTGCGAAAGCGTCGTCGTGGTCACGCGACAGCCGTAATGCCGCGCGGCATATTCCGCCATCGCTCCCCAGCCCGTGCCGATTTCCAGCAGATGATCGCTGGCAGTCAACGCCAGTTGTTCGCAAAGCCGTGCCATTTTCGCCTGCTGAGCCAGCGCCAGTGCCTGCTCATCGCTGGTGAACAGCGCGCTGGAATAGAGCAACTCTTCATCCAGAAAGTGGGCGTAAAACTCATTCCCCAGATCGTAATGCGCGGCAATATTTTCCCTCGCCTGTTGCCGATGGTTGCGTCGTGTCCAGTGACGCAGGCGCTCAACCGGTTTACCCAGCAGGCGAAAACCCACTTCCAGCCGGCCCAAAAGGGTGCTGTTAAGGGCAAATATTTGCAGAAGAGGGGTTAAGTGCTGTGTTTCCCACTCACCGTCCATCCAGGCTTCCGCTACGGCCAGACTTCCGCCTGTCAGCATTCGCCAGTAGACCTTCGGCGTCAGGATATGGACGTCGGCGCGTAAGGCCGCACTGTCATCCCCAAAATGATAGGTCTGGGCCCCCTCACGCACCGTGAGCGAACCTCCACGAATGCCGTTCAGCAGGCGAAAAAGCAACCATCGCGCGACACGGGCGTTGCGCGGAAAATCGGGTTCAAGCGCAAAGGCGGGATCGGTCATGATCGTTCACTCCTGCTAGCGGGATGGGGATAAAGAGGCACACGCTTGAGCCACAAACGCAGCGCCTGCCAGTAAATTGCGAAGACGGTTTTTAGCGTCATAAACGGCATACGCATCAGCCGTGCGCGCAGGGTTGCCCGCGTTAACGGCTCGTGCTTCAGCGTTAACGTTGCATCGAAAACTTTGTCAGCCTGATGATTTTCAATATGCATCCGAAGCGTTTTGCCGGGCGCGTTAAATCGCCAGTGATACACCATGTCCATCGGGTTAAACGGTGAAACGTGGAAGGCTTTTTCCAGAGGACGCATTGTCAGGGCATCCACCGCGTAGTAATGGCGTTCATTCCACGGCGTATTTCGCACTTCGGTCAGCACCCAACGCAGGGTGTTGCCGCTGTCATAGCAGTAGTAAAAATTAACCGGATTGAAGTGAAAGCCGAGGTAGCGTAACTGCGTCAGCAGCATCACACGCCCCGCGGGGCGTTCACCGGTCAGGCTTTCCAGGGTGTTCAGGGCGTTCTCTTTGAGCGGCATCCCGAGCGGATAATCCCCATCATGGAAAGCGGCAGCGGCAAAGCGATTTCTTCGTATCCCAACGGAGGCCAGCAGAGGCAGTTCGTCCAGATCCAGCCAGGCCATAAAGACGTTATAACGAAACTGGTGCGATTTCGGCTGAAGGCGACGATGGCGTAACACGCCGTGATAGAGGCAACTGTTCATCTTAGCGCGCCTCTCCGGCAGCAATCCCTTTCACCACGTCCAGCGCGCTACGCACGCCATCCTCGTGAAAGCCGTTATACCAGTAAGCGCCACAGAACCAGCTACGGTGCAGGCCGTTGATCTCGGTGCGCCGCGCCTGAGCCTGCCAGCTTTCAGGGTTGAAACGCGGGTGCTCATACACAAACCGTTTCCAGACGTGTTGCTCGTCGAAGGGCGTATCCGGATTCAGAGTGACGCAGAACAACGGGCTACCTGCGGGTAAACCCTGAAGAATATTCATGTTGTAGGTGACACAGGCGCTGGTCTCCTCCTGCGCACTCAGACGATAGTTCCAGCTCGCCCAGGCGCGTTCGCGCGTCGGCAACCAGCGACGATCGCTGTGTAACACCACCTCATTGCGCTGCCAGCCAATGCCGCCCAGCACATCACGCTCGGCAGACGTTGGCGCGTCCAGCATCGCCAGGGCCTGTGCCGAATGACAGGCAAAAATCACCTGGTCAAACGCATGTTCCGCTGCGTCGAGGTGAATCCTGACCCCACCGCTATCACGGGACACCTGTTTTACCGGGGCGTTAAGGTGCACCGTCAGACGATCGCCGAGCTGCTCAAGCATGGCGCGGATATACTGCCGTGAGCCACCCGGCACCACATACCATTGCGGACGGTCGGTAATATCCAGCAGACCATGATGCTCGAAGAAGCTTAAAAAAAGTGGGAGAGGAAAACGACGCATCTCCTGCAACGACGAGGACCAGATCGCGGCCCCCATCGGTAAAATGTAATGACGGGCAAAAAAAGCGCTGAAATGGTGCTGCTCAAGAAACGTCTGCAACGTCGCGGCGTGATCCACGTTGTTTATGGACGCCTTTGCCAGCCGGTTGAAACGGACAATCTCCCGCAGCAAGCCCCAGAACGCAGGCTTCAGCAGGTTGCGACGCTGGGCGAACAGGGTGGTGAGCGTATGACCATTGTACTCCAGGCCACTTTGCGGATTATGCACCGAGAAACTCATCTGCGTTTTTTGCCCACGGATACCCAGCTCGCTCAGCAGGCCAATAAAACGGGGATAGGTGCGGTCGTTGTAGACGATGAACCCGGTATCAATGGCGTAATGCCCCTGCGGCGTGGCGACATCCACCGTGGCGGTATGTCCGCCGAGGGTCGATTCCGCCTCAAACAGGGTGACCTGATGGTGTCCGGCGAGGCGCCAGGCACAGGTTAATCCGGCAATGCCGCTGCCGATAATGGCAATTTTCATGAGCGCACCATCCTGCGCAGCAATACGCGTTGAACACCGCCAGGCATTCCCGCCAGCAAACGCATCATTACGCTAAAGCCTCTCGGGAAAGCGATATGATTTTTCCCTTTTGCCACCCCCTGGCGAATCGCCCTGACGGCGTGATCCACACTGACCTGCCCCGGCATCGGGAAATCATTTTTACGGGTGAGCGGGGTATCCACGAAACCGGGTGAAACGACGGTAACGGCAATGCCTTTCGGCTCCCAGTCCAGCCGCAGGGTATTGGCAAACCAGGTGAGTGCGGCTTTCGACGCGCCATAGGCTTCTGCCCGCGGGAAGTGTAGCCAGTGCGCCATCGAGCTCACCAGCACCACGCGGCTACCGGTAACCAGCTGCGACTGCAGTGCGGCCAGGCAGTTGACGGGGCCAAGGACGTTGGTTGCCATCACCCGCTCGACCAGTTCAGCGTCTATCACACCCTTATCGAGGTATTCACAGGTTCCCGCGCAGAGAATCACCAGCCCGGGTTGGCAGTCCTGTAGCGCCAGGCGACAGGCATCCCTGTCTGTCATATCGAACGAGCGCACTGAAATGTGGGGGCTGTGCTGACGCAGGGTTTCCAGACGTTCCGGATCCCGACCGCAGGCAATCACCTTGCAGCCGTCGTCAGCCCAGGCTTTTGCCAGACCAGCCCCAATGCCGGAGCTCGCGCCGGTGATGAGGACAGTCATCATGAGCGCACCCGCCTTTTCACACCGCGTACTGCCCAGCCCAGCAGCGGAAGATGTTCGTAGATCATCTCGCCAGCGTCGTAGTAATCGCGCTGGCGCACGATCGTCTCCCCCTGAATCTCTGCCATGGAGCACCCGGGAAGGCTAAGCGTTTCACCGCCGGCAATCCGGGGATGAGACCAGTGCATGGTCCAGGTCACCACGAATCGCCGATCGTCATACAGGGGCGGATCGATAGTAAAGCGGCAGCTCTCGACGTTGGTCAGCAGATGGGTGAAGTAGCGCTGGATCGCGAATAACCCCTTATGCTCGCCAAAGGGATCGAGCAAGGTGGCATTCACGTCGTAAAGCGCGGCAAGCGCTGAAGGTGGCTGGTTATCCAGACCGGTATAGTAATCAACAAATCTGTCGATAACGGATGGCATTGCGCTCATAAATCCTACCCCGAATCTGAACAACGTGGTGAAGCGGTATAATTAAAACTTACACAATTAATAATATTTGTCCAAGTTTAGAATGAAATATTTTTATAAAATATTTTAATTCAATAAGTTACCGTGGTGTCAGAAAAGGTTTTTTTGAGGAAAAAACGACATGCGCCACCGTTCAGGTGGCGCAGCAAAAAGGGGGGGAACAGGAAAAGGCGGCGTTACAGTGGAATGATATCCAGAGAACTAACCTGCTGCTGCCAGAGCGCGAGTTGCTTTTTACGGGCGGCGCTCACCTTGCCACTGGTGACAAGTAGCCATTTACGGTCAGGAAAAATATCCGGTGCCAGCGCGGCAGGCGATGCGGGAAGCACGTCTATGCGATGCCCCTGCCCCGTACGACAGAGCGCTTCAAGCCAGATTTCACAAGGGTCGGTAAGATGCCAGCCGGTAATCAGGTAATTATCGCCCGGCGCACGTTTATCCCCTTCAAGGCAAAAGGAGGTGTAGGAGATGATAATTCCGTCGAGGATTTCACGCAGAGTGATCATCGCCGGCACGTTGGCGGAGACTTTGCTGCGCAGCGGGCGTAACACTTTGGTGACCAGTTCCGGTCGGGGGTATTCGCGGCCAGCGTCGTAAATTAACTGGCGCAGCGCTTCAATCTTGCCCTCTTTCAGGCGTTGCAGCATTTTCTCCTGCAGCGTTAGCCAGTTGTCCGTTATGCGCACGCCAGGGCGAGCCAGAAGAGGTTTCACCTGGCTGACGGGCACCCCTTTTTTGACCCAGTCGAGAATTTTTAGCGCCTGTTGAATATCGTCATCGTTGTAAAGTCGATGTCCACCATCCGTGCGCTGTGGCTTAAGGAGCCCGTAACGACGCTGCCAGGCCCGGAGCGTTGTGGCGGTTATTCCGCATAGCCGGGCAAATTCACCGATGGAGTAAGACATTCACGTATACCTGATTGCAAAGATTACTCTCAATATACTACGAATATCGCCAGACGTGAGGCGAAGCCGTCACGCCCTTATCGGCTGTATCGACGTCAGTCATCGTGTTGAGACGCTGTTTTACGGGCGGTTAAACCGGCCAGCGCTGCCGCACCAAGCAACAGCAGAGCGCTCATCCCCAGCGTAATTTGCCAGCCCAGGCTGTCGAATATCATGCCTCCTGCAGTGGAGCCCAGCGCAATAGAAAGCTGGATAACCGCGACCATTAATCCCCCTCCCGCTTCGGCCTCATTGGGCAGAGTGCGCGCGATCCAGGTCCACCAGCCCGTCGGAGCGGCCGTCGCCAGCATTCCCCACAATCCCAGCAGCGGCGCAACAACCCAGACGCTATGCCCTGCCGGTATTAATACCCCCGCAATCGCGGCCATAAACAGCGGAATGCCTGTTAATGTCTGATAAAACCCGGATTGCAGAAAAGGGTTAATGAGCAGCGTACCGATAAAACCCGCCACGCCGATGGTCAGTAAAATCAGCGACAACCCCGACGGAGTGACCTGGGTGACGGTTTCAAGAAAGGGGCGAACATAGGTGAATAACGCAAACTGGCCCATAAAAAACACGCCGCAGGCCAGCATGCCGGTAATGACCACCGGACGTTTCAACAGGCGTAACATCGAGCCCTGAGATCGCTTGCCTGCCGTGTCGGTCATGTCGGGCAGGCTTACCCATTGCCAGATGAACGCAATCAGGGCGACCGGCACCAGACACAGGAAGGCTCCGCGCCAGCCAATGGTAGCCCCAAGATAACTGCCAAGCGGGGCGGCCACGACGGTCGCAAGCGCATTTCCTCCGTTAAAAATAGCCAGGGCGCGCGGCACCTGACGCGGAGGGACCAGCCGCATCGCCGTGGCCGCCGACATTGACCAGAATCCCCCAATAGCGATGCCGATAAGCGCGCGTCCAGCCATATAAATCAAAAAACGGGAAGACAGAGCAATCATGATTCCCGACAGCGCCATTAATACCGTCATCCCCAGAAGGAGATATTTGCGGTTTATATTTCCGGCCAGAGACGTCATGGTCAGGCTGGTCACGACGGCCAGCGCACCTGAAATAGCAATCCCCTGCCCTGCAAGCCCTTCGGTGACCCGCAAATCGCTTGCTATGGGGGTCAACAGGCTGACGGGCATAAATTCGGACGCAATTAACACAAAGACACACAGTGTCATGGCGAAAACGCCACTCCAGTAAACTGGCTCGGCTTCTTGCGCTATTTTGTGATTCAGCGTGGACATAATATCGGCATCTCTTTCTGAATCACCCGCGCACTCAAAGCGCGGGCGAAGAATTATTTTAAATAGTGTTTTTAAATAAAAGGAACAGGTTCAAAGCAGAGGAAAAATAAAGCCACCTGCCGGAAACAGGTGGCGTAGCGTCTTATTTTAAATGGGCGTTGAAAAAGGCTTCAAACCGGGCGAAGGGTATTTTCCCCGCCACGTTGTCATAGAGATCCACATGGTTTGCGCCAGGGATAATCAGCAGCTCTTTCTCTTTACTGCCCACCGCCTTGAAGGCATCCTCCGCAAAGTAGCGAGAGTGCGCTTTTTCACCGGTGACAATCAGTGTCGGGATAGTAATTTCATTTGCATAGCTCAGGAGCGGCATATTCATAAACGATAATGGCATTGTCGCATTCCATGCCCCGGTCGAATTAACCGAACGTTCGTGGAAGCCGCGCGGCAGACGATAGTAATCGAAAAACTCCTTCAGTACCGGATTAGGATTAGCCGGTAACGTCTCAGGCAGAATTCGCGCCGATGTACTCACCTCGCCCTTCTCATCAACATAAAGATCGTGCCCGCCCGGTGCAGGCGCGCCCTTCTCAGCATCTTTCCAGCGCTGTTCGTTCAGATAGTGCAGCACCGCACGGCGGTCCGCGGTGGAATAGCGATCCTTACCGTCGCCTACCCCATGCCCCATCGCGCGGCTCATGTCATACATGACGCTGGTCGCCACCGCTTTAATTCGGGTATCCATGGCGGCTGCATTGAGCGCCATACCGCCCCAGCCGCAGATGCCAAGTACGCCGATTCGATTCCGATCCACTTCTTTTTGTAACCCCAGAAAATCAACGGCTGCGCTGAAGTCTTCGGTATTGATATCCGGCGAGGCAACATTACGGGGATAGCCACCGCTTTCGCCCGTATAAGAAGGATCGAAAGCCAGGGTGACGAATCCCTTTTCAGCCAGGGTCTGGGCGTACAGTCCGCTGGACTGCTCTTTCACCGCGCCAAAAGGACCACTCAGGGCGATGGCGGCCAGTTTGCGCTCTCCGCGATCTTTCGGCAGATAGAGATCGCCCACCAGGGTGATCCCATAACGATTCTGGAATGCGACCTTACGGTGGTCGACTTTCTGACTCTGCGCAAAGGTTTTGTCCCATTTATCGCCCATCGAAACGGGTGCGTTGGGGTTGGTGGTGTCAGCATGGCTCATGGTTGATACTCCACTCAAAGAGGCCAGCAACAGCATCGCTGGCACAGAGACTTTTAATTTTCGAAGGGTAATACGCATATGAACTCCCGGGAAAAGAACGTCGAAGAAACAGGTTTCTTAAGGCGATCCCTGTCAGGGTTGTGGTATGCGGTGATTATAGTTAGCAAAAATTGTGCTGATTAGTGGGGTATAATTGCTAGAATTAATACCAAATTGTTATTAAATACGCGTAATGGTCGCTCAGACCTGAGGACAGCGGGATGGCAAAGCGAGAGAATTATAACGATCTCTATTTATTTATGATGGTGGCGCGAGAAGGGAGCTTTACCGCAGCCGCACAACGTCTTGGTCAGGCGCAGTCTGGCATCAGTCGGTCTGTCCGCGAGCTGGAGCAACGCCTTGGCGTACAGCTTCTGGTGCGAACCACGCGCAGGTTGTCGCTAACCCATGCGGGCGAGCGCCTCTATCAGACCGTTGAATCAGGTTTTGCTACCTTAGACAGCGGACTTGCCTCCCTCGCCTGGTTGCGAAATACCCCCTCCGGCACGGTGCGCATCAATGCGAGTCAGCATCTCATTGATAAAGTGCTTCTGCCAAAACTGGTCACGTTCAACCAACGCTACCCGGATATCAGACTTGAGTTGATCAGCGAAAGTCGGTTCGTCGATATTATCGCGGAGCGCTTCGATGCGGGTGTTCGCCTGGGGCCAGAGGTGGGCAGCGGCATGGTGGCAGTACGTATCACGCCCGATATGGAGATGGCCATTGTCGGAACACCTGACCATTTTCAGCGCTACGGTTTTCCGCAGACGCCCGAAGATTTGCTCAAGCATCCGTGTATTGCGTATCAGCTTGCCGACGGCAGTCTGTATTCGTGGGAACTCAATCAGAACGATAAAAAAATACATCATCTCCCGCAGGGACAATGGGCTTTTTCAGACAGCTATATGGAAGCTGAAGCCGCAAGAAAAGGGCTTGGACTGGCCTATGTGCCGGAAGAGCTGATTGCCGATGACATTGAAGCCGGACGTTTAATACGCGTGTTGCAACGTTTTAGCCTGCGTCTGGACGGTTCATTTCTTTACTACCCCCATCGTAACGTCTCCCCCGCCCTGCGAGTCGTTATTGATACCTTAAAAATCTGACAGCGTGCCTCGGCCAGACACTGATGACGATCAGGCGCCTGTCATGGGATAAACCTGGTACAGGGCCGCCATGACGACGATATTCACCATCACGCTGGCGAGAAAATAGGTTTTGAATGGCTGCTTCTGCGTCTTATGACGAAAGAGTTGCTGCCCTAACATCGCGCCCGGCCATCCCCCAATGACGCCAAAGAAGAGCAACGTAGACTCTGGCACCCGGTAACCTGCCTTTCGCGCCGCCCTTTTGTCCACGCCGTAAATCAGCAGTGTCAGCACATTAATGGATATGAATGCCGTCACGAAGGGAGACGGCGTTAACATGCTTGCTACGCCCGCAAGCACCAGGAGTAAATAACAGAATCGTTTGAGATTCATTGGATTCACCACGCCATTTCAGCATCTGTTTGTGTCTGGCGAAATCTGGCTCTTTTTCAGGCCCAAATTACCGGCAAAAGTCGGATAATGCTCCCGCGAGTGCGTGAGGGTTTTCCCATGACATTGAATGCCCACACCCCGGCAGGATACAGGTGGAGATATCCGACGAAGCGAGATATGAAAAGTCGTCGTCTGGCAAAGAGAATTCCCCGAAGATAAGCTGCTTTTTAACGGATAAGTGAACAAAACGTTCGAGCCAGTTATTGCCTTTAATCAGGCTGGCAGCACCGCGCCACAATGCCCAGGGCGCATCGACTGCGAGGCTCCCCGCCCACGGGCTCGTTTCTTCATCCACCATTTGCTGCCAGGCTGATTGAATAAACGCCTCCTCAGGGAAGCTAATTATTTTTTTGCTGAAGAAACCGCCTCCGGGATGGAAGTTAGGCTCGGACACAACCAGCCCTGACAGACGTTCTTGCAGAATTTCCGCCGCCTCAATGCTGATGCTGCCCCCCATACTGTGCCCATACAAAAAGAACGCAGGTAAATTGAGATGATCGACCAGCTCCGCCACCACTTTTGCCTGGTCGGATATGGAATAACTAAAATCCTGTGGTTTTTGGCTGTATCCGCATCCCGGCAAATCGATCAGAATCGCCTGTCTCCCGCCAAAGGCGGCATCTGTCACTACCCGTGGATATTCGTAAGAAGAAGCGCACCCTAATCCATGAACAAAAACCAGCGGCGTGCCGCTTCCCGGCAATGACTGCCAACGAACATGGCAGCGCGCTACCGATGAGAAAAAAGCGTTCATTCGTATTGCACCATTTTGTAAGCATCGGCGGGTAAGATAGCGAATCGCGGTTTGAATTTACAGCCACCCGATCTGGTTAACGCGTTTCTCCAGACGCATTGATAACGATCTGCTTTTATGGCAAGTTATTTTAACAACCGCTATCTGAGTAAAAATTCCCCAATGTAAACATTCTCATTTTTAACAGTTCCTGTTTCCGTACTGCCCCAGGGTCGTGCGGTCCTCTGTTATTTAAGATGAGAATCGTTGTGCATGAATACTTTGCTCCTCGCGCTGTTGCGCGCATTGCGTCGCCATCGTTGGCTGCGGCTTCTTGGCTTTGCCTATATTTTGTCATCACTGGGTAATGGGCTGACTCAGATCATTATCTTTGGGCAACTTTTAGACTGGCAGGTTTCCCCAGCCACGCTTACCCTGGCATATATGCTGTCGATGTTGCCCGGGTTTATTGGCAGTCTTTGGGGAGAGGCGCTGTGTCAGAAAATGTCCCCTCCTCTGGTCCTCCTCTCTACGGAGATACTCGGCCTGCTTGCGTTGGTTTTTCCCTTGTATGGTCTGACCCATCATAGCGTCCCGGCACTGCTGACCGTACAGAGTGCTGAAGCGCTGTTTAGTGGCATGAGCTATCCTGCTCTGACGCTGCTCTTTAAACGTGGATTGCGTGATGAGGAACTTCCGGCAGCAACTGCGATGGAAACCATCATTTTTGCTTCACAGGTTCTACTGGGTACCGGCCTGGGTGTGTTGATGTTCGATCGTGTTCCTCTCCTGCATATGCTGGCCATTGATGCTTTGAGCTTTGTTATATCTGCAGGCTTGCTGCTGCTCTCCGCCTGTGCTTTTCGCACACTTGCATTGCCTCTAAAAGAGCGGCTACCACACCGTCAGGAACGTCTCTGGCACATATTATCTCCCGTGCAAAAAAGGAGCATTTTGCTTCTTCCAGGGCTTGCGGCGGTAGGGTCTCCGGCCATGGCGCTTTTACCCGCCCTTGCACAAGAGATAAAGCCAACTGACTCCGCCGGGCTTGCCCTGCCTCTCCTGTTTGCCCGCAGCCTGGGTCAACTCTTTGGACCGCTCATGCTTGATGCGGGTAAACTGGAACGATATAGCGCCAATAACAGGCTTTTGCTTTTTTTCCTGATTATCTACATTGGTTGCTACTTTTTACTGCCGCTATCCGCACACTCTTCCTGTGCCGGACTTGTTCTGATTTTCGTTGCACATCTCGCATCGAATGTGGTGTTTGCGTTAGGGACGTTCGCTGTACTTAAAAGCTTTCCTCAACCTCAGATCGCCAAAGCCAGTGCAATGTCATGGCGTGGACAGGTTCTGGTCGCTGCGATAACCACCGGCATCACCAGTGTGACAGCACAGTATTTTGGCGCACTGACTGCACTCTACAGCATGTCTTTAATCTGTCTGGCTGCTGTCGGCATATTGCTCTGTTTCATTAAAACGAGCAGTACAAAATAAAAACGGACCACTGAAACATTCCATCATGGGCAGGAAACGCTTTGTTCCCTGTCCATGAATATCGTCGCAAACAAAAGCTGAAGTAAGATGAGCGGCCTCATTTCGAATTACAGCGTTCTTCATTTACGGGTAAAGCCAATCTCTGCCAAAAAGAGTGAAATTAAAGCTCATTTACACGACGCACGCGGGCGCAAATGTCCCCCATCAAATAACGTGCTGACTGACTTATACCGCCAAGCTGAAAAAAGCCGTGAATGACGCCGAGATAACGTTGCGCTGTACATTTCACCCCTTGCTCTGTCAGACGGGCAAACAGTGCTTCACCTTCATCGCGCAATGGATCGTATTCCGCAGTGATAATATGAACGGCGGGTAGCCCGTAAAAATCATGACGAAATAAGGGGCTGGCTTCAGGATGGGTATAATCAGTATCCGCTAAATAAGCCTCGAATCCACTGAGTAATGTGTCGCGCGTGATGACATAATCCGTGCCATTGGACTGGTAGCTTTCAGAGGATGCCGTTGCATCCAGCATAGGGTAAATAAGCACCAATTGTTGGGGTAACCACTGTCCGGCATTTTTCACCCTCAGCCCAGTAATAAGAGCCAGATGCCCCCCTGCGCTGTCTCCCATCAGCACGATTCCTTCGCGATCAATACCCAGTCTCAATGCATGTTGCCAGACAAGATTCGCGGCGAGTTCGGCATCATCATGTGCTGCGGGATAAGTCTGTTCTGGAGCCAAACGATACTGCACAGCAATGACAAGATAACCACTCTCGAAAGCAAGCTGTCGTAGCTGCTGGTCATGCGTCGAAAAACCACCACTAATAAAACAGCCCCCGTGATAATAGATAATGGCGGGTGAGGTTTTTTTTCTGTTAAAAGGCGAGAAAATACGCAACGAAATCTTGTCAATGATGACATCTTCAACATTTACGCGCGTCTCACTGTCACCCGCGAGCACGGTACTTGCAATATAGCCAGCGCGACGTTCTTCAATTGTCTGCTCCCGCGATGAGGGACGGCCTGCAGCGATAAAGCTTTCTACAAGCCTGGCGATTTCCGGTTCAAGGGCCATAGCGGTTTTTCCTGATTAAAATGGCTTACCCAGCTCATTCCTCAGTCTAAATCGTTGCAATAACAATGGGAAGGCAGGAAATTAACCCGACATCTGCGCGGCCTTCTCTCGCTTTTACCTGATGCGCGCTAAAGTCTCTATTTCTGAAGGACAGCGCCTTAGCGATTGAGTGCAGCGAGGATCTCGGCTTCCATTTTCTCCGGCGTGGTGTACGGCGCAAAACGCTTGAGCGGTTTGCCGTCTCGTCCGATCATAAACTTAGTGAAATTCCATTTAATCCGCCCCCCCAGCACGCCGGGCAAGGCCTTTTTAAGATAACGAAACACCGGGTGCGATGCGGAGCCGTTAACCTCCACTTTTTCGAATATCGGGAAACTGACACCGTAATTGATATGACAGGTCTGCGAAATGTCGTCGACGCCGCCGGGCTCCTGCTTACCAAACTGGTTACAAGGGAAACCCAGCACCACCAGCCCCTGCGCGGCATACTGACTATAAAGCGCTTCAAGTCCCGCGTACTGTGGCGTGAAGCCGCAATGACTGGCCGTATTCACCACCAGCACCACCTTGCCCGCGTAATCATTCATCGAGATAAGCTGCCCATCCAGACGGGTGGCCGTCAGTTGATAAAAGGGGGTCATGTCAGAATCCTCAAAGCAGAATCAGTTCGATAATGCAGATTAACACGAGGCAGAGCGTGGTGAGTCAAATTGCGTCCGGGGATTTTTGGGGCCATCATGCGCATGTAACAGAGAGTTAATCAGAGTAAGGTGTTAAAAAGTGCAGACTTAATCCCGATTCAGGCTGCATTTTATGCTCATATAAAAATGCTTAATCAGGTTTAAAACCTTTATAAGGTGACTTTGTGCGCATTCGACCGTCGTCGCAATTGAAAAAGCAAAGGCATCGGCTGTGCTATTTTTTTATGACTTTCTCGATTAAATATCAGAAGGCGGAGACCCGCCTTCTGAAAAGTGAATATTACTTGACGGGTTTTGGCTCAGGCAGTTTGTATTGATTATCCTGAATATCCTGGGTTGGGAAATATACGCGAAGGGCGAGAGTCCAGTTATCCGTAGGAGCAATCAGCAGGTTTTCCGCATTCTTACCGCACGTCTTCTCCGTGCCATAGTGCATGGTGAAGGATTTTCCGTCCGGATTCAGTTTCAGCTCTTTGTTGGACAGACTGGAGCCTTTTTCGTTGTGAAGATATAAATCATCACCATAAATAGTCATGGAGTAAAAACCGAGGTCTGGTTTCGCCATGCCGGGAACAGGGTAAGTTGCGGTATAACAGATATCTTTACTGACTTTATAGGTGTTGAAGGAATACCAGGCATCCTGATCGGGCAGTAAGCCCGTCGCAACTGCTGCGCCAATATTTACATCTTCCTGAGAATAGGCACCACGCGGCCCCATGGTTTTGCTTACGCCACGTTTATCCGCCACCTGCCGATAATGTGTCTGGAGCTTTTTCAGTTCATCTTTGTTCCAGTCAATCATTTTAAAGGCTTTAGGGGTGTAGCCTTCCGGGAACGTCACCTTGTACTCATCCTGGATAGCATGCGCCTTGTCGATATCCGCAGGGTCGTTTGGGTTCACCTGCGTACGAATATTAAGGACGACAAAGTGGCTGGCTTTAGCCGGGTCGATTTTATAATCGCCGGCACCGTAATAGACGTGCTCGGTGGTATGGTCATGATCCATGACATGCAGAGAGATATAACGGCCATCACCTTTCGGCACATGCACAGTGGCTCCATGCGACGCATCAATGATGGCGAAGGAATACAACGTATCGCGGTTCATTAACACCGCGGGTTGTTTGTCGATTTCCATGGGCATACGGTGGTGGTAAAACTTATTCGTTGCACCATGTTTTACTTCTTCATTCATCGAGACATCAAGCTCGGCAAACGCATAGTTTTCAGGCGTAACACTGACATTTTTTTGCCCAGACAGACTGGTTTCCAGTTCACGAACTTTATCCAGACTAATGGCATCCGCCGCCCAGGCGTTGCTTACACAAAAAGCCAGCAGGCTCAGGCACAGTGTTTTTTTCATACAAACTCCAGATTCACAGAAAGTATCTGAAATTGTAGTAAATATGTTCAAAGTGGGGATAAAAAATCCATTTTTTTTTAAACAACTTTAAGCATGCAAATACTTATGATGACCTTGACTTGATCGCCCGGCTATCTCGTCCATAACCTTTCAGCAAATAACCGGCGTGCCGTCCTTCCCCTGGAGCACGCCGTTTCGCCCTTTCAAGGCCGAAATGGCCTCAATGGAAAGAGGTAAAGTGCCGTTGTTGTCACTCGTGTATTTTAACGACCACTTTTCCCTTCGCATGCCCCTGGGCAAGATAATCCAGAGCAATCTTCGTCTCTTCGAAGGTAAACACTTTATCGATCACCGGACGGATCTGTTTCGCCTCGATCATTTTGGCGATTTGGGTCAGTTGGTCACCGTCGGGTCGCACGAAGAGAAATGAGTAGGTCAGCCCGCGTTTTTTTGAAAGACGCATAATTTTGTGGCTCATCAAGGCAAAGACAAAACGCAGGACGATGTTTAAATGTCTTTCACGTGCGAAAGCCGCATCTAACGGCCCAATAAGGGACACAATTTTCCCTCCTGGTTTCAGGATCTGGGTCGATTTTTCAATCACATCGCCTCTGAGGGTACCCAGAACACTGTCGTAGCCGCTGAGTTCGTTTTCGAAATCCTGCTTTTTATAATCAATCACCTCGTCTGCACCCAGACGGCTTACCCAGTCGACATTAGCCGTACTGGTTGTTGTTCCCACCCAGGCACCCAGGTGCTTCGCCAGTTGAACGGCAAAACTGCCAATACCCCCGGACCCTGCCGGAATAAAAACCTTCTGGCCCGGCTGTAAGCCGGCTCGCTCTTTCAGTGCTTGCCAGGACGTTAGGCTCACCATCGGGAGCGAAGCCGCTTGTACAAAATCCAGGTTTGCGGGTTTCATGGCCGCAGCGCTTTCAGGCACCACGGCAAATTCGGCCAGTGACCCTGTCCCCCTGTCAAAAATGCTCGCAAAAATTTCGTCACCGGGTTTGAAACGCGTCACACGACGCCCCACGGCGATGACCACCCCGGACAAGTCGCTACCCAATGTGGCGGGGAGCTTAAAATGCAGAACCGGCTTGAACATACCGGTGGGGATCATATTATCAATCGGGTTCAGACCCACCGCGTAAATTTTAACCAGGATTTCATCCGCACCCGGGGCAGGATAATCTGTGTAATCAAATCCCAGCTCAGGGGATTTACCATAGCGTTTAAACATAAACGCTTTCATCGTTTTAGCCTTCATTTGTTTATCCTGTCGTGTTTGCCCGTGGAATTTTTCTTAACCGGCCTGTTGCTGAGTAAAAAGCTGTTCCGGGAAAAACACCCATACTGCCGCCAGAATGAAAAACAACGCAGCGGACAGACTCGCCAATTGAGAGAATTTCATTTTTTATTCTTTCGCATCAAGCTGAAGACTTTTGCGCACCATCTTATCCAGGAGCGATGCTGGGGCGAATTTGAGTATAAAATTCAGTTGTCGGGCCAGCCTTCCCGCCGTATAGCGCACTTTGGGATGAATTGCCTGGGCCGCTTTAACCACCACGTCAGCCACGACCTCCGGACTTTCTGCTTCGGCCATTGCTTTACTCATCACTTTCGCCAGCTTAGCCCGGATCAGGTCATACTCTTCAAGCCTGGCATCTGGCTCGATATTATTGGCTTCGAACTGTGTTTTCATGTACGCCGGTTCGATGACGGAAACCCGGATCCCCTGCGTGCGCAGTTCATGATCCAGCGCCCCCGTATACCCCTCGACCGCAAACTTACTGGCAGCATAAAGTGCCACATACGGAAACGGAACGACCCCGAGAATTGAGCCCATGTTAATAATGCGCCCACTCCTCTGACGGCGCATGTGGGGGATCACTGCCCGGGTCAACCTGACGATGCCCAAAAAGTTGGTGTCTAACATATGCCTGGCCTGTTCGACAGAGCTTTCTTCCGCTGCCGCTGGCGCGATCCCAAAGCCTGCATTGTTCACCAGAACATCTATCCACCCCTCCCGCCGCAACAACTCCGCAATGACAGCCTCGACGGACGCGTCATCGGTCACATCCAGCGGCAGTAACGGAAAGGGGAAATTTCCTGCCTGGGTGCCGCGCCGGCTCGTGCCGTAAACACTAAACCCCGCCGCTAAAAGTTTACGAGCAGATGCTTCGCCGATACCGGAAGACGCACCGGTAACCAGTGCTACACGTTTTTTGGTCATGCTGAATAAGGCCTTCATAATGTACTTGCGGTTCTCATCGCTGATGAGAGGACAGGCTGTCAGGGATACCACTGTGCAACCCAGGCACAACCATGACACCGATGCCTTACTGGCTGGTCTCATTAAGCGACGGATAGTCCGTATAGCCCGCTGCCCCACCGCCATAAAGGGTTTCAGGATTGAGTGAGGCCAGAGGCGCGCCCGTTTTCAGCCTTTCGACCAGATCAGGATTGGAAATGAACGGACGACCAAACGCGAACAGATCGGCTTTGCCCTGGGTCAGTTGAGTGGATGCCAACGCCAGGTCATAGCCATTGTTGCCAATCCAGGTATTTTTAAAGCGCTGACGGAGAGCGTCGTAATCGAACGGTGAAACATCGCGCGGGCCGCCCGTCGCGCCTTCAACCACATGGAGGTAAACAATGCCTAACGCATTGAGTTGTTCCGCAAGGTAGTTATATTGTGGTTGCGGGTCGCTGCATGAAATGGCATTAGCAGGTGAAACCGGTGAAATGCGCACGCCAGTGCGTTCTGCGCCAATCTCGTCTTTTACCGCCGCCGTGACTTCCAGCAGCAGGCGCGCACGATTTTCCACAGAGCCACCGTACGCATCGGTACGCTGGTTTGCGCCATCTTTCAGGAACTGTTCCAGCAAATAACCATTCGCGCCGTGGATTTCAACGCCGTCAAATCCGGCGGCAATGGCATTGGCGGCCGCTTGTCTGAAATCGTCGATAATGCCGGGTATTTCATGCAACTCGAGTGCACGAGGTTCAGAGACATCCATAAAAGCGTTGTTCACAAAAGTCTTCGTCTCAGCACGGATAGCAGACGGAGCAACCGGTGCTGCGCCTTCTGGCTGTAAATCGACATGCGAAATGCGCCCCACGTGCCACAGCTGAACAAATATGTGCCCACCTTTGGCATGTACCGCATCCGTCACGTTGCGCCAGCCGTCGATTTGAGCCTGCGTAAAGATCCCCGGGGTATCCTGGTAGCCCTGCGCTTGTGCGGAGATCTGCGTGGCTTCCGTTATCAGTAACCCTGCTGTGGCGCGCTGGGCATAGTAGGTCGCCGCCAGTTCGTTGGGAACTAAACCTTCTCCGGCGCGGTTACGCGTCAGCGGAGCCATCACGATACGGTTGGCCAGTGTGACAGGCCCGAGTTCATAGGATTGAAATAATAATGGGTTCGTCATGTTTATTCGCCTGCCAGGTAGTGGATCAAAAGAGTGACTTAATGATGATGATCGTAATCTATAATGTCAACTGGTTTGATTATGATCATCATCAATGTATACTCACCCCCTATTTTGGGGAGGACTTACGGTATGAAAGTGTCGAAAGAGCAGGTACGAGAAAACCGGACGCGCATAGTTAAAACGGCATCAGAACTTTTTCGCGAACGCGGTTTCGACGGCGTGGGTGTGGCGGAACTGATGTCAGCGGCGGGGTTAACCCACGGTGGTTTCTACAAGCACTTTGGATCGAAAGCTGACCTGATGGAAGAAGCGATGAGCTGCGGTTTTACACGTTCGGCTGACACTACGGCAGGAGTGGACCGGGAAAAATTTATTGAATACTACCTCTCCCGACAACATCGTGATAATAGAGGAAAGGGGTGCGTAATGTCAGCGCTGGGCACCGATACAGCCCGCCAGTCTGAGTCAATCAAGGCAACATTCGCCGCCGGACTGGAACGACAGCTGGACGTATTAAGTCAAGCTGGTAATACCGACGGCCCAACGCGTGCCGAGCTGATTGACACCATTGCACATCTTGTCGGCGCTCTGGTTTTATCGCGTGCCTGCCCGGACAACTCCGCTCTGGCCGATGAAATTCTCGATGTATGCCGCACACGTCTTCTCACCCAGAATGTCCGTGAAGCGTGAACGTGTCAGGAAACCGTTTTGTAAGCCGTTAATGTCCGGACAGTTCATCTGCCAACCTTGATGACATTTTTTATCGAAAAATAAGAAGGGCTAGTAATGGCGACGGTTGAGGAATTGAAAGTGAAGTATCCAGGCGCAGGGGCCTGGCAAATGGGTGACAGCCCGGAACTGGCAAGTGCGCTTGCCGACCTGATTAAAAAAGGGATTAAAACGGCTTCCTGCGGATCTTATGCCTCTTACCAGCAGGAAGAGTCTGCACCGGGAATGGGGAGCTATAACATTATTCTTGATGGTCACAGCGTCCCGGTCTGCGTGATCAGACTGGTTTCAATGCGACTGGTGCGTTTTTGTGATGTTACTGAGGAATTTGCCCGCAAAGAAGGTGAAGGCGATTTAAGCCTCGAATACTGGCAGAGAGAACATCAACGGTTTTTCACCCGCGAAGGACATTTCTCTGAAGATATGGAGCTCATCGCAGAAGAATTCGAGGTGGTTGAACGGCTGTAAGATGAGATAAAGGGTCTCGCGCTCTTCCCCTGATCTTACCCAAAGATTCTGTAAATCCGTTGTGGAACACGACACGCAATAAAAAGCCGCAAGCAGTTTTCCGCTTACGGCGACAGGTTAGGTGATGATGGCTTCTGGCGATCAGGCGGCTTTAACGGCTCTGATTTTTTGATTGCCAGCCGCATCTGACTCGGTTTTATCGGGTGCAGATTCAGGATTCAGATCGGGCATCTTGCTGGTACGCAGAATATGCTGCACGGTCTCTTTCTGCTCGGCCAGATACAGCCCAAGATTCTCGGCTTGCGTTTCATCCATCTCCATTCCGCTTTGCAGCAGCCAGTCGGTGAACGCTTCTGCCATGTCGAGCAGTTTGTCGTAAGCGTCAGCCTCTTTCTTACTGGCAAATGTCATTTTCTCTTCACCTTTTCTTACGACAACAAATTTTGTTTCAACAGCCATTATGTGCCCCTCACACTGTGTATTTATACAGTATAACACTTTCGGGTTTAGGTTGCAGCGAAAATGTCCTTTTTTGCCTGGCTATAGGTCGAATGACTGACGCGACCGCTGCGGTGGTGCTAAGCGAGATAGGTTGTGCGAAGTTTGGCGAACAGCTCGTGGACGGAATATCCCTTCATCGGGGTAACAAACACAGTGTCATCCCCGGCGATTGTCCCCAAAATGCCTTCGCTACGTCCGTGCGAGTCCAGCATGCGGGCGATCAGCTGTGCCGCACCCGGGCTTGTGCGTAGCACCACCATATGGGCATTATGCTCGGCAGAGAGCACCAGCGTTTTTATCTGACAGGTCGCCACCGGTATCGCAAGCTCAGGAGGAATACAATACGCCATCACCCCACTCGCATTTCTGATGCGAACGGCCCCGGCCTTCGTCAGCATTCTGGATATTTTCGACTGATTGGCGTTCTCAAAACCCAGCGTTTTCAGAGCATCAACAATTTCATTCTGGGAAGCGTATTTCTCTTCCTGCAAAAGCTGCATAAAAACGGTAGCAAGTGATTGCTCATCGGACATCATCATCTCCTCTTCCCGGCGTGTCAGGATGCAGTCAAGCCTGGTGTCATTATTCTGTTGAACGGGCATTCTGAAGGTTAAAGACTGAATGAAGCTTTAACAAACGACACACCAAAAAGCAGTATTAACATATTTTATCGAAGATGGGCCAGTAAATGAACGTGGCTCGGGGTGTTTTCGGCATTCAGTAAGAGTCGCCATCCTGTCATCACCTGAAACCGCTCAAACGGTGGCGGTGGCGGTGGCGGTAAAGCTGGACGACAGGGGACGATGTTTTTCGTCGTGCTGGAGGATTTGGACAGACAACGATAACGATTTTAGGGTGCGCGCAAAAGTCAACGCCATAGCGAGTAACAGGATATGAAGACCCGATATACCGCACATGCGGTATATCGGGGGCAGAATTACTTAATAATGGCTTCGACAATAGAGAGATAATAAGGCGTATGAATGACCCTGTTGATTTTCAGGTCTGCCTCATCAAGCATTGCGGCCAGTTCTTGTTCAGTACGCGCCCGACCCCCATCAAAGCTGGTCAAAAGCAGTAAATCAATTTCATACCGGCCTACTTCATTATGATTCTCCTTAATGACGGGTTCCATAATTAAAATTTTCGAATCTGCTTTCATGGCACCTCGGCACGTTTTTAATATTTTTTTCGCCTTTTCATCAGACCAGTCCATGATAATATATTTCAGCATGTAGATATCGGCAGTGGGACATTTTTCGAAAAAGCTACCTGACTCCGTATGCCATCGGGAGTCATCGTTAAGTTGATGAAGGATATTTTTTTCCAGTACATTTTGCTGATCAAACAAAATTCCACGCAGACTCGCATGCTTACGTAACACGCATAAAAGCAGGTTACCATAGCCCCCAGCGATATCCACAACCGTTGCATTTGGCGGAAAATCATAAGACGCAACGAGGACTTCATTCTCAATTTTCGACATGGATGACATGCCGGCATGAAAATTATTATCACTGGGTGAGTCGGTTTGCTGATTCCAGTAATCGTAAAAGGGCATACCAAAAATACTGTCAAAAACGGGGCCTTCTTTGAGGATATCGTCCAGGCGTGCCGCAGGCTCCCAGAATGTTTTGTCTGTCAGCATTAATATTGCAGAGCGTAATGAATGGCTGTGGTTTTTGCACAGAAAGTGGGCTGCTGGGGTCAGCGAAAAATAGCCTTTGTCAGATTCTTCAAATACTTTTCTGGAGGTGAGGATCCGCATGACACGTTGAAGCGACTGCGCATCAACACCCAGTTCCTGAGCCAGTTCATCGTGTGTTTTGGGCCCTTCTGTAAGGTGGTCTGCCACACCAAGTAGCGTGACGGAACGCAGCGCGGCAGGCCATAGATAGCTCATGCTTTGTTCCAGTAAATAGATACCCTGCTTACAATCCTGCGTTGAAACTGTATTTTCACTTATCATAATAGTTCCTTTATATTACAGAGAAATTGATTTTTGCAGTTGCAGCTCGAAAGCTGAATGAAAACTGTATCAGTCATCAATAAATTTAAAACCTCCCCAACCAAAAATGGAGAGTAAGGATATAGGTACAGTAAATGCAGCCGTGTAAATCAAACCAGCCAAAAAATGATAATTAAAAATAAAAAATTCCAATAATATTTTAAATTACACCAAAGATATTTAATCTACTGAATTTGCATGGAATAAATGAAATTTCCTAAACACATGCAAAAACCCTTACGTAGCGCCGACAGGCTATATGGTTGAAAACCCACAAGATAACCTTACAAAGCGCGAAAAACGCTTTTATCTCATGACTATTTGCCCAAAACGGGTATCTCTCCTATCCTCTCTGGCATGAAAAAGTTTCTTCGTTTTTCAACAATTCAGCGCAGCATATTTATTTTTTCACGGTAGATGCACTGAATAATTTCAATGTCACACAGGCTCTGTCTTTTAAAGCGGAGACCCTTTTGCACGTTCTATAATTTCTGCCCTTACAGCCTGTGTCTGAGTCATCTGTAGAAGTGGAGGAATGACATGTCGGTTAAAGCTTATGGTGCTCGTGAAGGTACTCGCCCCCTTGAGCCAATGACGATTTTTCGCCGTCAGCCAGGCTGTGATGATGTTCAAATACAAATCGCATTTTGCGGGATTTGCCACTCCGACATTCATCAGGTCCGTTCAGAATGGGCGGGAACGCTGTATCCCTGCGTGCCGGGGCATGAGATCGTGGGGCGCGTGATCGCGGTCGGCAGCCATGTGCCGCACTTTCGGCCTGGGGACCTGGTCGGCGTCGGCTGCATTGTGGACAGTTGCAGACATTGTCAGGACTGCGCGGAGGGGCTTGAAAATTATTGTGACCAGTTGACCATGACCTACAATGGGCCTTCTGCGGATGCACCCGGTCATACGCTGGGGGGATATTCGCAGCAGATTGTGGTACATCAGCGTTATGTTCTGCGGATCCGACATCCTGAAAGTCAACTGGCCGCTGTCGCTCCCCTGCTCTGTGCAGGAATCACCACTTATTCACCCCTTCGTCACTGGCAGACGGGTCCCGGTAAAAAGGTAGGCGTTGTCGGTATTGGCGGATTAGGCCATTTAGGCATTAAGCTGGCGCATGCCATGGGGGCACACGTTGTTGCCTTTACCACGTCAGACGCAAAGCGTGATGCCGCAAAAGCGCTCGGAGCCGACGAGGTGGTGTTATCTCATCATGCCGCTGAAATGGAAGAGCACGCCAGAAGTTTCGATTTCATTCTGAATACCGTTGCTGTCGCACACAGCCTTGAACCGTTCATCGCACTGCTAAAACGTGATGGAACCATGACCCTGGTCGGTGCTCCCGCTACGCCACACCCTTCACCGGAGATATTCAGCCTCATTGCAAAACGGCGCACGCTTGCAGGCTCAATGATTGGGGGGCTGCCGGAAACCCAGGAGATGCTGGATTTTTGCGCAGAGAAGGGGATCGTTGCCGACATTGAGTTGATTCACGCCAGCCAGATTAACGACGCTTACGAACGCATGCTTAAAGGCGACGTACACTATCGTTTTGTTATGGATAACGCGACGCTGGAACCCTGACGCAGAATGAATAACGTCTGATGAGTAAAGACTGAAGAGTGCCTTAACAAACGACATGCCAGAAAGGGCGAAAATAAATCAGCCAATGAATAACGCGCAGGATGTTGCCTGTGTTCAGTAAGAGGCACACTCTTTTTTAATTTCACCCTCAATGACACTGGCTGAGCCATGCTCTACAAGCCCTTTAAACTTACGCTTAAGGGCGATGCCCTCAGGCGAGCAATCCTTTGACTCGGCAATCTCCACTGCGGCACTGTAAGCGTTGTAACACCGATCCACATCCTGCACGTCATGCTTACACAGACTGAAATAACGAAATGTCTCGTCTGGCTGCCTCACCATCGTTTTAATCTGATCATTATTCGTGATGGTGTTCAGAAAGCCGGGAAGTAACGTAACACCGGCGACAACCGTGACGATGAGGGCGAAAAATACGCTCACTTTGAACAGCATATTGGTGTCTCCGGCAGCCTGATGTTAAAACGAGGCTTTACAGTGCGAGAGGATGGTCGTCACAGCCTTCTTCACCTCGGGTGCGTTCGGGGCATAAAAAACGTCGACGTCTGTCATATGCTTACCCGATGAAGAGACCTCAATCCAGCCCACAAGGGTATTACTGCTGTCTTCCAGGTTGAACCGATCCGTATCATTCGATAAGGGGGAATCTTCCTCCACGACAAAATTCTGCTTACGCGCTTCATAGAGAAGGCAGTCTTCTACCGCAGCCTTGCGACCTTCAATGCTCGCCGTTTTGACGTCCGGATGTAGCCCAACCCGACCCATGTCAACGCAACCACACAACAAGAACATAAGAAACAGGACAGGAAATTTCTGCATAAAGCCTTCCGGATAGCCTAACGTGATCAGAGGGTAAGAATATAAACCGCAGCATCAATACCGTATCAACGAAAGTGAAGTGCCATTTTACTCACACTATACGCCCCCCGGACCGGTGTCTCTACCCGGACGTATTTTATTAGACATCTTACTCGTCGGGTAAACACCTTTTGAGTGACGAACGAACCGAATGCGGTCTCGCCGCAGTAACAGGTGACATGATTGTTAATTACCCCACAGGTAATCGCCGCAATATGCTCTTCCGTTTAATCCCCTGGCGTCATACTCAATACAATTCATGCCGATAATCCGTTATATCACCTTTGAAAATGAGCAGCGTTAAGCCTGATTATCGTCATTACCGTCGAAAAAGAGTTGCGTAAACGTAAGTGAGTCAGATGAAAAGACTGAGCAACAGAGTGCTGGCTTTAAGCATTCTCCTGCCGGCAGTGTTAATTATTTTGCTGTCCTCGGGCATGGCCGTTCATCAGTTGAAAAGAGAAACGGCGATCACGGCAGGTATTCTGATGAAGCAGATTGATCGTGTGACGGGAATAGCCCGCCATGCCACCCACATTACCGCTGAGATGGCGGACCGGCCCTGTGACGAAATCCTCGAAAAAATGACCTCCGTCGGGGCGTTTACGCCCTATATTCGCAACACAGGACTGATTCGCGATGATAACCTGGTCTGCTCGTCGGTCACCGGCGCAAAGATCCGCAACGCCTCCGAGCTCTATGGTACCCGCCTTTCAGCTGGCGGAGGGGGTGTGCGAATATTCTCTCTTTCCGGTACGACAAGCGTACCCGGACAGCAGGCGGTCATTTATGCGGCGGACGCCGGCCACGGCATGACGGCGTTCAGCGTGGTGGACGCCCGCCATTTTACCGACCTGATGAACGCCCTGGATAACGAAACGCACGCGGCGCTGCAGCTGCAATTCAGTGGCGGCCCCGTCATATCCGGACAGGAAAAAATCAGTGCCCATTCTCCGGTCTTCCGTGCGGCGTTCCACTCTCCGTACAGTCAGGCACACCTGCTCGTCCAGACGCCCGTCAGGTCGCTTCTCCATCCGGGTCTGCGCAACATTCTGTTTCTGGGACCACTGTCGCTTTTGCTGACACTGATCGCGCTCTATGTCTGGCGGCACTGGCATTCGAAAAAGCTCTCTCTGGCCGATGAAATCAGAAAAGGTATGGATGCAGGTGCATTTTCAGTGCACTACCAGCCCATCTGCGAGACGGCAACCGGCAAGTGTGCCGGGGCAGAAGCCCTGATACGCTGGCAGCAGAAAGATGGCAGTTTCATTTCACCGGACGTTTTTATCCGGGCCGCTGAAGAACACGGCATGATTATTAGCCTGACACGGCATCTGTTTACCCTGATAGCGGAAGATGTCAGCCACTGGCAGGTGACTGCCCCCTTTCATCTCAGTGTGAATATTGCCGCGGCGCACCTGGCCGATGAGGCTTTTACCAAAGACGTGCTGCGACTTTGGGTGACGCTCGCCTCCTCCCTTAACCTGGTACTGGAAATCACCGAACGCAGCCTGGTTGAGGACGCCGACAGAGCCTCGGAAAAACTGAACGAACTGCGTCAACGTGGCTGCAAAGTGGCCGTGGATGATTTCGGGACCGGCTACTGTTCGTTGAGTTTGCTGCAACGTTTGCCGGTGGATTACCTCAAAATTGACAAAAGCTTTATTGATACATTGAGTTCTGCCGGAACAGACACGCCCATCCTGGACACCATCGTTGGCCTCAGTAAACGTCTTGGTCTGGCCACCATCGCCGAAGGCGTAAGCACCACCTGTCAGGCCGACTGGTTAAGAGAGAACGACGTGCCGTACGCTCAGGGGTTCCGGTATGCCAGGCCCATGCCCTCACCGGATTTTTATCAATGGTATAGTCGATAAAATACGCTAACCGAGCGTGACAAAATAGGTCGATGCGACTTCAGACTCAAAGCATGGACTTATCTGTTCCTGATATGCCATGATAAGAGTTAGTTAAATTTTTGTATTAACCTTTAGAATAAATTTAATACAAAATGGCATACTTATTCGGGCGATGAGCGATGGCGTACTTGGATTATTTATTAACGTTTATAGAAAGCAATCCGGCTCTGGCCATTGGTTTTAACCTTATTCTGCTGGTCATTTCAGGATTCTTTGCGCACCTGATGTGCAAATTCCTGCTGATCAAAGTGGTGCGTAAGGTCTTCTTTTCCAGCCATAAACAGGATGTACCCCTGGAAAAAGATCGGCGTATTGCTGAAAAGCTATCGAATTTTATCCCGGTCATCATTGTTTATTACGTCCTGCAGTTTATGCCGAATATGCCGGCATCGCTGGTGACGGCTATCAATACCATTTGCGGAATTTTATTCTTTATTTTCCTCTCTGTTTTCTTTAATGAAATGCTCGATATCGTGAATAGCTCATATTTACGCAAGACGAAGCGTAAAAATCACTCTATCAAAGGCTATATTCAGATAGGAAAAATTTTTATTCACGTCATTGCCGCGATCATGATCCTCGCGGTGATGTCGAATAAGTCCCCCGCTATTATTATTTCCAGTCTCGGGGCCGTCGCCGCCGTACTGATGCTGGTGTTTCAGCATACCCTGCTTTCACTCGTCGCCAATGTCCAGCTTTCGTCGAATGACGTTCTGCAACTGGGCGACTGGATAGAAATGCCCGATAAGAATCTGAGCGGCGAAGTCACCGATATTGCGCTGCATACGATTACTATTCGAAACTGGGATAATACGATTTCGCGTATTCCAACCAAAAACTTTCTGACCGAAACCTATACCAACTGGCAGGCCATGTTTTCGTCAGGTGCACGGCGGATTATGCGCAGCACCACGATCGATCAACACTCGGTTAAATTTCTCACTCAGGAGACGCTGGCCCCGATGCTGGCCCTGCGCGGGACAACTGAACCGCTGGCAAAACTCATCGATGGTCGCGACCCAATGGGTGTGCCGGACAGCTGGTTTATGGATAACGGTCTGACAAATTTAACGCTCTTTCGTCACTACCTGATGGCCTGGCTCGCTGACCGTCCGGATATTATAAAAGATATGTATATTGTGGTGAGAACGTTAAAGCCCACACCCTCGGGGATCCCGCTGGAAGTCTATTGCTTTACCTCATCGACGCTGTGGATGGAATATGAGAATACGCAGTCGGCTATCTTTGAATACATCACCGCTGTCGCCGGCCAATTCTCCCTGCGCTTATACCAGTATCCGGCAGGTCACGATTTCTGGCGTTTATCGCAGGAAAGCAACCTTCGGGACCGCGCACCACCTTCAGGTGAACATTAATCGTTCCATGAACGACCCGCGCACTGAGGCGAGAAAGAGATTCAGCTATTGAGTGACATGGGTTTCTCGCCACCCGGAGGTAATCCAAACACTTTACGCACCCACGTCAGAAACGCACCATAGGGGCGCCCCAGGCACAGCATCATCACGGCGGCCCCCAGCGTTCCATATATCAACCGGCTTCCCGTCGCCCCGCTGAAAGCAATAATCATGGCGTAGAGGGGCACCTGAAAAGTGACCAGTGCAACACTGTCCCACAGCAGCTGAGAAATCCGACTTTCCCCCGCATGCTTCATCACCCAATCCCGCCATACGCCGTAGGGTCGCGCCACCGGCACCATCAAAACCGCGCCCAACAGGCGGGCATGCATCACTTGCTCCCACGACATCCCTGCGATCACGCGTTCGTTAATCATGCCCGTGGTCGTGAAAAAGAGGATCAGGGCGGTGGTATCTGCAATAAATGCCCTTCGACGGTTGGCCTGCGGTGGGTATTGAGACAAATGTGATTCCCTGTGACGGCGTAATGAGACCGCTGATGATGAGCAAAAGAGACTAAAACTATAGCATTTAACCAGGAGGCGCTCCGGCAGGCTTAATTTTGGTACCGTGCGCATTGCTGTCGTTAACCCTATACTTTCAATGGAATAGTCTTCATTTACTTGCTATAACAATCCGAATTAACCGGAGAAAGGTAGATCGGAATGAACAATTCCATCAGGTCCTGGGAATCAGCTTTTACTCTCGATAGCGCTATTTTGCTCAAAGTCGTGGCATTCTTACTTCTCGCCCTTTGGATTCACGGTATTTTACGAAGAAGAAAAAACCTTCTGAAACGCCGCTTCCCTGTTGGCGCAATTGCAGAGGCCAATGCTCGAGAACGCCATCAATGGCGCTATTTCCATCGGGCCTTACTGGTTCTAAAGATAGCGTGTTCTGTTTATTTTATGGGTACGCTCATCAAGTACCTTTTCACTTAAGCACTTCCCTTCTATTGATTTACCCCCCAAAAGGGGATCGATCAGTCCGCCCTCGCCCCCCCACAAAAAGTGGACGGATTCGTGCATCCTTTTCATTTCATCACATATGGAATACCATATACATTATCATTCCCCCTCGAGGTCAGCCATGCTACAGCCTGTTTCACTTTTTAAACTCCTCGCCGATGAAACACGGTCAACTATCGTCATGTTGCTCAGGGAGTCCGGGGAGATGTGCGTCTGCGATATTTGCGCTGTCACCACCGAGTCTCAGCCTAAAATATCTCGCCATATGGCGCTGTTACGCGAAGCCTCGCTGGTGATCGACCGTCGAGAAGGGAAATGGGTCTATTACCGGCTATCTCCTCATATGCCTGCCTGGGCTGCACAGATTATTGAAACGGCCTGGAATTGCGAGCGTGAAAAATTACGCACTATGCTTGCTCACACCTCCTGCGGCGCCTGCTGAAGACGCGAACACATACGATTAATCAAATATGAAGGATGTCATTGATGTTACTGGCCGGGGTTATCTTTTTATTCACCATCATTCTGGTTATCTGGCAGCCCCGGGGACTGGGGATTGGCTGGAGCGCCACGCTGGGCGCAGGCCTGGCTTTACTGACAGGCGTCGTTCACCCGACGGATATTCCCGTGGTGTGGCAGATCGTCTGGAATGCGACGGCAACCTTTATCGCGGTGATCATCATCAGTCTGTTACTCGATGAATCTGGCTTTTTCGAATGGGCAGCGCTGCACGTTGCCCGCTGGGGAAAGGGTCGGGGACGATTGCTCTTTACCTGGATTGTCCTGCTGGGTGCGATGGTCGCTGCGCTCTTTGCCAACGATGGTGCCGCACTGATTCTGACCCCTATCGTTATCGCGATGCTGCTGGCACTGGGGTTCAGTCGGGGCTCCACGCTTGCGTTTGTTATGGCTGCAGGATTTATCGCCGATACGGCCAGTTTGCCCCTGATTGTTTCTAATCTGGTCAATATCGTCTCGGCAGACTTCTTCAGGCTTGGATTCAGTGAATACGCCGCCGTGATGGTGCCGGTTAACCTTGCCGCCATTGCCACAACGCTTGGGATGCTGCACCTGTTTTTCCGCAAAGACATCCCGGCTGTGTATGATGTTTCGCTTTTAAAAGAACCTAAAGAAGCCATTCGCGATGCCGGTACCTTTAAAACAGGCTGGCTAGTGCTGGTGTTATTGCTGGTCGGATTCTTTGGTCTTGAGCCGCTGGGGGTTCCGGTTAGTCTGGTCACGGCCGTTGGAGCATTCATTCTGTTTGCCGTTGCCCGCAAAGGCCACGCCATTAATACGCGTAAAGTTCTAAAGGGTGCGCCCTGGCAAATTGTGATCTTCTCGCTGGGTATGTATCTGGTGGTCTACGGTTTGCGAAATGCCGGTTTGACCCATTTCCTCTCGTCCATTTTGAACCAGCTGGCAGAAGAGGGGTTATGGATAGCCACGCTCGGAACGGGCTTCCTGACGGCGTTTCTCTCTTCCGTGATGAACAATATGCCCACCGTACTGGTCGGCGCCCTGTCGATTGATGGCAGCACAGCAACCGGCGTGATTAAAGAAGCGATGATTTATGCCAACGTAATCGGCAGCGATTTGGGGCCTAAAATTACCCCTATCGGCAGTCTGGCTACCTTGCTTTGGTTACATGTGCTGTCGCAAAAAAATATTAATATCACCTGGGGTTATTACTTCCGCGTGGGCATCGTCATGACACTTCCGGTGCTATTTATCACGCTGGCCGCGCTGGCGCTTCGCCTCTCTTTTACTTTGTAATGAGATACTGAAATGAGCAACATCACTATTTATCACAATCCTGCCTGCGGAACGTCACGTAACACGCTTGAAATGATCCGTAATAGCGGCACTGAACCTGAGATTATTTATTATCTCGAGACGCCACCGTCACGTGAAGAGCTGGTCAAACTCATTCAGGATATGGGTATCGACGTACGGGCGCTGCTGCGTAAGAATGTCGACCCCTTTGAAGCGCTGGGCCTCGCAGAAGATCGGTTTACGGACGATCGATTAATCGACTTTATGGTGCAATATCCCGTGCTGATTAACCGGCCCATTGTTGTCACGCCGCTTGGTACGCGGTTATGCCGCCCTTCTGAGGTCGTACTGGATATTCTTCCTGATGCGCAGAAAAAGGCGTTCACCAAAGAAGATGGTGAGCAGGTGGTTGATGATAAGGGACACAGAGTGGACGCTTCACGCCGCTAAAATCATTGCGCTGAAGCCATAAAAAAACCCGCACTGGGCGGGTTTTTTTGTTATCAGTTTAGCTTAACTGCTCAGACTATCGTCTTCATCGCTATCGTAAGTGTCACTGATAATGAGCGCGACTTACAGCGGAGAAACGTTGCCCGCTGCTGGGCCTTTAGCGCCATTTTCAATGGTGAAGGAAACTTTCTGACCTTCATCAAGGGATTTGTAGCTGTCGCTCTGAATTGCAGAGAAATGTACGAATACATCTTTGCTGCCGTCGTCAGGAGTGATAAAACCAAAACCTTTATCAGAGTTAAACCATTTTACTAAACCAGTCATTTTATTAGACATAGATACTTCCTTAATTTTTTTGAGCCACTAAGCGCGGCGATGATGGCCTGTATTTAGAGAGTGACTTATTTGGCACTTAGGAGGAGGCTCATGAAGAAGAGTATCTATTGATAACACCTGAACTGAGGACTGCTTTACTAAACTGCTTTAATAAGGTCTGTATTCCAAACCGATGACACTATTAAGACATAGAAAAATTTATTAAGCAAAGTTTTTATTTTTTATTATAACCACTTAAACACCCGGATGGCTGTATGGCTATTAACATAGGCAATTAAACGAAGCGGCACAAACGTGAAAACCACGGATATTGTTTACCCTATTCCCTCCGGTTTTTTGGGACCCGTGGTGAGTAAAAACGTCATTCATGCCTGGCGACCGCGAGAAACATTTCGACTATGACGGTGAGCGCAATATTCTTGAAACCTGGACGCCCTTCGCATTCGTCGCGCAAAGTCAACGTACGCCTCTCTCACAGTGCCCGAGGTGGGCATGAAAAGAGGCGCAACGGTAAACTTCCTCTACTCCATGGTCAGGACGATCCGATAGCGCGCTTTCCCCTCTCTCAATTTTGTCAGCGCCTCGTTTGCCTTCAATAAAGGCATCACCTCGATGACAGGCAGGGCCTGAAAGAGATGACTGAAACGCAGCGCCAGTTCGGTTTCAACCGGCGTGCTGACAAAGGATCCGGACAACGTGCGTTCTCCACCCACCATGACGCCGGGCATGACGTGTACAGGGGTTCGGCCTGCTCCCAACAGAATGACCTTGCCCTGCGGAGCAAGCAGGGGCAGCAGCAAAGACACCCGTTCCGCATCCGGTGCTGTCGCCAGGATATATTTCACCGGCCCCAGGCTTTTTAAGTGCGCCACCCACTCGTCCGAGGTGCCATCAATATAGTGATGACTACCCAGTTCACGCGCCGCGGCTTCTTTGTCACGTCCACGGCCAATACTGATGACCTCAAAACCCATTTTATGGGCGTACTGAATGGCCATATGCCCCAAACCGCCTATCCCCAGAATCATCACGCGATCCCCGGCTCGGGCACCGGAATGGCGGAGCGCGTTAAAGGTGGCGGTTCCGGCGCACAGTACAGGCGCGGCGTGGAGAGAAGAGAGTTCGGCAGGTATGTTAATTAACGCGGTATGGCGCATAACAACATACTCCGCATAGCCTCCATCACAGCTCAGCCCGGGCGTGAGTTGATTTTCACACAGGTGGTACTGTCCGTTCCGGCAAGGCCCGCAGTACTGACAGTAGCCCCCCAGTCGCCCAACGCCGACGCGCTGTCCCGCCTTCCAGATATCAGGGACCGCCTTACCTCTGCGGGTGATATAGCCCACAATCTCATGACCCGGGATCCGGGGTTGCGCCCCGGTTTGCGGGGATTTTTCGCTGTCACTGAGATCCGCGCCGCACACGCCGCAGGCTTCAATTTTAATCAATACTTCATCAGCCGCAGGTACGGGGATCGGTCTTTGCACCCGTTCAAGTACCCCCGTAGAGGCAATCTGCATCGCACAGAACGTTGTTGTCACGAAAAGTCACCTTGAGTGTGAGAGAACCTTGGAAGCACAACGTCGCGTTGCCTGAAAAAAACCTTGCCACACGTGTTTAACCCCGTGCGGCAGATTCATCAGGCGTTACGACCCGCCATGACGCCACCATCGATATCCCAGATAGCCCCCGTCACCCAGCCAGTTTTGTCAGAGAGCAGGAATGCCACGGTCTCAGCGATATCTTCCGGCGTCCCGACACGGCCAACAGGATGGAAGCTGTCAAAGCTGGTCATGACCTCTTTGACGTCGTCTTTCGGGATAAAGCCTTCATAAATCGGCGTATGTACGACGGCTGGAGAGACGGCGTTCACCCGGATCCCTTTTCCACCCAGTTCAATCGCCAGGTTTTTGGTCAATGCGTGCAGGCCTGCTTTTGCCATGGAGTATGCAGAAGACGGTGTGGCGCCAATCGCCTGTTGCGCCCACATAGAGCCAATATTAACGATAGCCCCTTTAATACCGGCATCCACCATATTGCGCACCACGTCGCGGGTAATGAAGAATGTTGCGCGGTTGATACTCATGTACATGTCGTAGTCGGAGATCTCGTTTTCAATAAATGGTTTCGGGAAGAAGACACCGGCTGCATTCACCAGCAGGCTAATATCTTTATGTTCAGCATTGATGGTCTCCATCACATGCTTCATGCCCTCTTCTTTCATCAAATCGGCAACAATAATGGACACCTGCCCCTGTGCGGCCAGCGCCTGACGGGCCTTTTCGGCTTTGTCCTGACGGTTGCCCACCAGCACAACGCTGCCTCCCTCTTCCAGCACGCGTTTCGCTGTTGCGAAACCCATACCACTCGTCCCACCGACCACTAACAGTTTTTTACCGGCAAAAGATGCGTTCATCGCTAACCTCTTAAAATCATTTGATTGTCGTGGATAAGAAGCCTGCTTCTCATCGTATGACGCCAGAATGCCACCCTCAATGATGCTTGACGACTGAGAAGAAATTGCGACACAGGAAAGAAAATCTTTCTCGCTACGATATAATGAAACCTAAAACCCATCAGGGAGTCTGAAATGCGATCGTTAAACCGCCTGAAATGGCTGCACGCCTTTGAAGCTACCGCACGGCACGGCAGTTTTACCGGCGCTGCCAATGAGCTTGGCGTCACTCCCGCGGCTGTCGGGCAGTTAGTTCGTTCACTGGAGGACTGCGTCGGCCACCCGCTTCTTCATCGCACCCGTAGCGGCAAAGAACGCTTAACGCTGGTTGATGAAGCGCGGGAAGCGCTACAGGACATCACTCAGGGTCTGGACAAACTGGAAGTGGGCCTGAATAAATTACGTGGACGGCGCGCGCGCTCTGTTGTGGTAGTGACCGCCTCACAAGTGCTGATGATGAACTGGCTGATGGATCGCCTGAATCGATTCTCTGAAACGCATGACACGATCGATTTGCGCCTTAACGTGACGGAAAAGCTGATGGACGTGTCGCATGGCGAGGCTGATATCGGTATTCGCTGTGGCCAGGGAGACTGGCCCGGCCTGAATAAAACCTGGCTGATGGATGAAGAAGCGGTGCTGGTCTGTAGTCCACGCCTTGTTCCGCCGGATAAAATCGCCTGCAGCGAGTGGCTGGCCACGCAAAAACTCATTCATGATGACACCCCTCATCCCGGGGCTAATTTCCCCTCATGGGAAGAGGTTCTGCAGACCGTAGGCGCACCCGAAGCGCGTGAGAATGGACTGCATATCAACTCTACCTCTGCCGTGATCCTTGCTGCTCTGAGTGGCCGTGGCGTGGCTATCGTGCGCGCTGCGCTGGTAAAGAAACTGATTCAAACCGGGCAGCTTGCCCAGTTGCATCCCGATCATCGCTGGCCTCTCACCTGGTCTTATTACCTGGTGACGCCGCCGCACAGCATTATGCGCCATGAGGTCAGCGTCTTTCACGACTGGCTCCTGCAGGATGTCATGACGGAAAACGCATAACCCCTTCAGACCCACCCCGTTGACTCTCATCGTCAGCGGGGGCCTTCTTGATATTCACGACATAGAATTTCTTCTCTGCCTCGCAAGAATTACTGATTTGTTGAAGCTCTCAGGCTCTCTGATAATCGCCTCACTGAACGGTAATGCAGCCGGATAACGCATCTGGCGCGTTGCCCCATCCCCGAACGAAGGAGTGCCCCATGTTTTTAAACTGGAATGAATATCGCAGCAGCCTGCTCGCCACCGTTGGAAAGTTTGCCAAACTGCAGCCAGAGTTTATGAAAGGCCTGCAGCAGATGGATAAAGGGGCCTCTGAACACAAGCATCTCGATCCGAAAACACACGAGCTGATCGCCCTGGCCGTCGCCGTCACCACCCGCTGTGATGGCTGCCTGGCAGTGCACGTTGATACTGCGGTGAAACATGGCGCAACGCGTGAAGAGATCGCCGAGGCGCTGTCCGTCGCGATTAGTCTGAATGCCGGTGCCGCATTGACCTATACCGCGCGCGCACTGGATGTTTACGACAATTTACCCACCCGATAACCCAGCTTACGGCACCCACCGGGTGCCGTACTGTTAAAGAAAATAATGTTACTGAATTCTGACTTCTCACAACGGGCCATCGTTACCCCTGACGATTATCAGTGGGTACGCTCGCCACAGTCTGGCGTGGAACGCGTCATGCTTGATCGAATCGGTCAGGAAAACGCGCGGGCCACGAGTCTGATCCGGTATGCCCCTGTCTCCACCTTTCCCGAACATACTCATCCGGGTGGAGAGGAAATTCTGGTATTAAGCGGCACGTTCACTGAAAACAATGTTGATTATCCGGCAGACTGGTATTTGCGAAGCCCGGAGGGTTCTTCGCATCGCCCGTCCAGTCTGGAGGGCGCGACGCTGCTGGTGAAACTGCGGCAAATGGCTGCGGACGAACACCGGTTCGTCAGGATAAACACGCGGGACAGTCAGAACTGGCAGGCGCATCCTGACAGGCTGATTTGCCCCCTCTATGCCAGCCCTACGGAAACGGTGCATCTTCAGAAAGTCACCGCAGGAAAACAGCTGCTGTGTGGGACGCTTCCCGCAGGCGCGGAACTCTTTATTCTGCAGGGCGAGCTGTACGCCGGTGAAGAACCGTATCAGCAAGGTAGCTGGTTAAGACTGCCCCCTGGCGACATGCCCGCGCTGATCGCCGCGAGTGCCGGCGTCACCGTTTATCTGAAGACCGGGCATCTGAGTCCCGCAACCCTTACCGGAGTACCATCGTGAAGCACAGCAACGTTATCATCATCGGCGCGGGCGTGAGCGGGCTCTATGCAGCCTCTCTTCTGGAAAAAGCAGGCCTCAGCTATCAGCTCATTGAAGCGCGGGAAAGAACGGGCGGCAGAATACTGTCGAGCGCGGTTTTTGCTGGACACTCTGCGGACACGCATGTCGATATGGGCGCGACCTGGTTCTGGCCAGATATCCAGCCAGGCCTGGCTCAGCTCATCAAAGCGCTGGGTATCCCCGCCATCGCTCAGGCTCGTCCAGGCGAGATGCTTTTTGAGCGTCATCATCATGCCGCGCCGGACCGCTATCCTGCTTATCAGACCTCCCCGGAATCATACAGACTGCAGGGCGGGATGCAGGCCCTGACAACGGCGCTCGTGCAGCAACTCCCGCCACAGAAGATTTTACTCGGTCAGCAGGTGACTCACGTCACGCGTAGGGGAGACGTGATACAGGTACAGAGCGCATCCGCTGAACACGATCCTCAGATCGCCACCTGCGATCATCTTTTTCTTGCTTTACCGCCAGCGCTGGCGGCGAAAATCACCTTTTCCCCCGCCCTACCGGAAAGGCTCATCGCCAACTGGCGTAACACCGCGACATGGATGGCGCCGCAGGCAAAATACGTTGCGCTTTATCGCACCCACTTCCTTCAGGAGCGGGGTCTTTCCGGCGATGCCAGCAGCCGAATCGGTCCGATGGTGGAAATTCACGATGTCTCCGAACCGGATTCAGGTATCACGGCGATCTTCGGCTTTATTGGCGTGCCCGCGGTCACCCGACGAACGGTATCGGAAACGGTTCTTAAAAATTTGTGCCGTGCGCAACTCGTTCGGCTGTTCGGCCCCGCAGCAGAAAAACCAGAAGCGGAAATGATCAAGGACTGGGCGGCGGATCCTTTCACCGCAACCGAACAGGATCTGTTGCAGGAGAATGGGTATAGCGTGCCAGAACCCGTTAAGGCGCACGGAAACTGGGCGGGGAAAATGAGCGGTATCGCCAGCGAATGGTCGCCGGATTTTTCAGGCTACCTCGCGGGCGCAATAGACGCGGCGTCAGCGGGTGTGCGAAAGCTGCTGACCTCCGCCTGAAAAACCAACGTCATTTGTTATAGCGCGCAGTGGATTCGTTTTGCTGTAAAAACGTCATTCTTATTCAGTGACTTTTCTCACCTCGGTATCAAACGCTGACAGGGATGAACCATCCATCGCAGTCAAAACCAGTGGCGGCACCGGTTTCCCCGTTTGCTTATCAATTAATACCGAATGCGGTTCGCCGGGCGCAAACAGGTGCGCTTCCCCCCACTGACGCAGGGCGACGACGAGGGGAAACAGACGTTCGCCCTGGGGCGTCAGGACATATTCCTGATAGGCCGTGCCGTCCGAGGCATCCTGACGGTCAAGAATGCCCGCCTCAACCAGCTTATGCAGCCGATCGGAAAGGATGTTTTTCGCCATGCCCAGGCTGCGCTGAAAATCACCAAAGCGGCGCATACCGTCAAAAGCATCCCGAACAATAAGCAGTGACCAGCGATCGCCGATCAGATCCACGGTTCGTGCGACGGGACAGAATGCGTTACTCATGGACTTGTGTGGCTTCATGGTGCCTCCGAACAGGTTAACGATCGCGATCCTCTGGTTGCATTTTAAAACCACCTGACCTAGCATTCAAATGGTTTTAATTTGAAACCAATTTATGGGGATCATTACGCATGAAAGCGCCGCTTGCTTCACCGTCATCTCAACACGCATACCGACCCTGCACGCCCACGCTCTCGCGCAGCCTGGTGTGGTTGTTTGCCATCGCCAGCGGCTTAAGCGTGGCTAACGTCTATTTTGCGCAACCCTTGTTAGATGCGCTGGCGCGGGATTTTTCGATGAGCCATGCAGCCGTCGGTGGCGTGATTGCCGCCACGCAAACAGGCTGCGCGCTGGCCCTGCTTTTTTTGGTACCGCTCGGCGATCGGGTGAATCGACGCCGCTTAATGGGTGTACAGCTGCTGTTGCTCATGAGCGCCCTCATTGCGGTGGGGATGGCGACGTCTGCACCTGCGCTGCTGACAGGCATGGTGGCTATCGGCATGCTCGGCACCGCCATGACTCAGGGGCTGATCGCCTATGCAGCCAGCGCTTCTGCTCCCCACGAACAGGGTCATGTGGTGGGTGCGGCACAGGGCGGGGTGTTCATCGGCTTGCTACTGGCAAGGGTGTTTGCTGGCGGCATCAGCGATCTTGCGGGCTGGCGCGGGGTCTATTTTAGCTCAGCGTTTTTAATGCTACTCCTTGCGATCCCGCTGTGGCGTGGCCTGCCCGCGTTGCCAAAGAGATCGGGTGGGCTAACTTACAGCGAACTCCTGATCTCCATGTTCACGCTACTGCGTGAGGAAAAGGTATTGCAGATCAGAGGAATACTGGCGCTGCTAATGTTCGCTGCGTTTAATATTTTCTGGAGCGCCCTGGTGCTGCCATTGAGTGCGCCACCGTTTAGCTTCTCGCATACGGTAATCGGCAGTTTTGGTCTGGTTGGGGCCATCGGTGCGCTAGCCGCCGCCCGGGCGGGAAAGTGGGCAGACCAGGGTCGAGCGCAAACCACCAGCGCCCTCTCCCTTGGGGTATTAATCCTGGCGTGGTGGCCCCTGTCACAATTGACGACATCATTGTGGGCGCTGCTTGTCGGCATTGTGTTGCTCGACCTTGGCGGGCAGGCGCTGCATGTCACCAATCAAAGCCTGATTTTTCGCACCCGCCCGGAAGCACACAGCCGCCTGGTCGGCCTCTACATGCTCTTTTATGCTGTCGGAAGTGGCGCAGGCGCTATCAGCACTACCGCAATTTATGTTCGTTTCGGCTGGCAGGGCGTATGCCTCGCCGGTGCCCTGGTCAGTCTGCTCGCCCTGCTCTTCTGGTGGGGAACGCGGCGACACGTGCCGCAACTCCATTAACCGACTGTTGTCTCCTTCACGCGTGCCAGGGGTGAAAATGAACGGGCAAAAAATCCCTTCTATACTCACCTTATCCCCCTCAATGGAGCACGCCATGGCCCTACCCGACTTTCACTCTTCTGAACCCTTCACCCTGGGAATTGAACTGGAATTGCAGGTGGTGAATCCGCCCGGCTTCGATCTCACTCAGGATTCGTCGGCGCTTATCGCGGCGGTAAAAGGCGACATCAAAGCCGGAGAAGTGAAACATGACATCACCGAAAGCATGCTCGAAATCGCCACGGGCGTCTGTAAAGACATCAGCCAGGCTGCGGCACAGTTTTCAGCCATGCAACAGGCGATCCTGCGGGCCGCGGGTGAACATCATGTTCAGATTGCCGGGGGAGGAACGCATCCTTTCCAGAAATGGCAGCGCCAGGAAGTGTGTGACGACGAGCGCTATAACGTCACGCTGGAACGCTTTGGTTATCTTATTTTGCAGGCGACGGTTTTTGGTCAGCACGTTCACGTAGGCTGTCGAAACGGTGACGACGCAATCTACCTCCTGCATGGTTTATCGCGTTTTGTGCCGCATTTTATCGCTCTGTCGGCTTCATCGCCTTATATGCAGGGCAGCGATACGAAGTTTGCCTCGTCACGTCTGAACATTTTCTCCGGATTCCCCGACAACGGCAAAATGCCGTGGGTAAACAGCTGGCAGGAGTTTGAAGGCCTGTTCCGTCGTCTGCGCTACACCAGCATGATTGACAGCATAAAAGATGTGCACTGGGATATTCGCCCCAGCCCGCATTTTGGTACCGTGGAAGTACGGGTCATGGATACCCCTCTGACGCTCGCCCACGCGATCAACATCGCCGGACTGATTCAGGCCACCGCCCACTGGCTGCTGACCGAACGGCCTTATAAGCACCAGGAGCTGGATTATCTGCTGTATAAATTTAACCGTTTTCAGGCGTGCCGCTACGGTCTGGAAGGCATCCTGACCGACGTCCATACCGGCGAGCAGAAAACCATTGCTGAAGATCTTCACGGGCTGCTGGCGCGCGTCGCACCCTCAGCGGAAAAGCTGGGCGGTGCGAGCGCGATTCAGGAAATTGCCCTGATGCTGAAACAGGGCAAAAGCGAGGCGCAGCGGATGCGGGACTTCATTGCCGACGGCGGCTCGCTGATTTCGCTGGTACAAAAACACTGCGAGCTCTGGGCAACTAGTCCGTAAGCTTGTGTCCCCACTCGCGCAGACGCTGGAACAAGACAAACAGCGCCGGAATGAAGACGATGCCTACCACGGTGGCGACCAGCATGCCGCTGAACACCGTGGTACCTATGATGCGGCGGCTTTGCGCGCCAGCCCCGGTCGCCAGCATCATGGGCAACACGCCGATGATAAACGAGACTGCCGTCATCATCACCGCGCGGAAACGACGCGACGCGCCTTCTCGTGCGGCGTCAATAATCGCCATCCCCTCCATGCGCCGCGCGCGGGCAAATTCGACAATGAGTATGGCGTTTTTCGCCGCCAGGGCGATCAGCAGGACCAGCCCTATCTGCACATAGACATCGTTGGCATAACCGGCAATCCAGAGCCAGACCAGCGCGCCGCCGATGGCGAACAACACCGACAGCATGACGCTGGCAGGCAACGTCCAGCTTTCATACTGGGCGACAAGAAACAGCCAGGCCATGACCACGGCCGCCAGAACAATCCAGATAGCCTGATTCCCGGTCTGCTGCTCCTGATAAGACATCCCGCTCCAGGCATAGTCGTAACCCGCTGGCAGTTCATCGGCCAAAAGCTGGCCCATCACGGCCATGGCCGTACTGCTGCTGACCCCGTCCGCTGCCGAGCCGCTCACCGATACCGACGGGAACTGGTTGTACTGTTGCAGGAATGGCGCGCCCACCGTTGGCGCGATCGTCACGAGGTTGCTCAGGCGCACCCGCTCACCGTTATTACTGCGCACGAACAGCTCGCCGATCTGCTCTGCCCGTTCGCGCCACTGCATCTCGTTTTGCATTACGACATGATAAACGCGGTTATTGATGCTGAAATCCCCGGCACGCGTGCCACCAAAAGCGGTTTGCAGACTGGAGAAGATACGCGCTACCGGCACGCCGAGCCTGGCGGCACTCTCGCGATCGACCGTCAGCGTCAGCTGCGGCACATTACTGCTCCAGGTGGTAAAGACGCGATTCAGACGGGGATCCTGATTAGCTTTTGCGAGGATCTGCCGCGTCACCTGCTCAAGCTCCGCCGGGCGTTGCCCCGCCTGCGCCTGAATACGCAAATCAAAGCCGGATGCATTGCCCAGCCCCGGCAGCGTCGGTGGGGCAAAGGTCATAATGGTGGCTTCCGGTAGCGCCAGAAGCTGACGTTGCAGCGTGCCCATCACCTCGTCCAGAGGAGGACGCTCGCCCCAGTCTTTCAGCATGACGGAGATAAAGCCGCCGTTTGACGCGCTGGTGCCGTTGAGGAGATTAAATCCGGAGACCTGAATGACATCGGCGACCGCCGGATGGCTGGCAATCACGGCACGAGCGGTCTTCATCACGGCTTCGGTGCGCTCCAGCGACGCCGCTTCCGGCAACTGGACGCTGGCAAAGAAATAACCCTGATCTTCCTGCGGCAAAAAGCCTTTTGGCATCGACATGAAGCTGAACGCCACCACGGCCGCGGCACCCGCCGTCGCCAGCAGCGCCAGCCACGGGCGCAGGTTGAACAGATTAACGATACGCGCGTAAAGATCGCGGGTGGATTCCAGCCCCCGGTTAAAACCGCGGAAAATGGCCGCGGGGCGGGTAGTCCGTGGTCGTAACAGCATGGCGCACAAAGCAGGCGTCAGAGTGAGCGCGACCAGGCTTGAGAGCGTGACGGCGGTGGATAACGTCACCGCAAACTGACGGTACAACTCCCCGACAATACCCGGGATCAATGCCACCGGCACAAACACCGCCAGCAGCACCAGCGTGGTGGCGATCACCGGCCCGGCAATCTGGCGTAACGCCAGCGCGGTTGCCGCAGTGCGGCTCTGTCCTTCCGCCATCAGCGTTTCGACGTTCTCTACCACCACAATCGCGTCATCCACCACCATGGTTAACGCCAGAATAATCGCAAACAGACTGAGGGTATTGGCGGAGTAACCCAGCGTATAAAGCACCGCAAACGTACCGATCAATGACACCGGGATCGCCAGGGCGACAATCAGCGTGGCGCGCCAGCTTTGCAAAAACAGTGAAACGACCACTACCACGGCCAGCAGGGTGAGCGCCAGCGAGACACCAATCTCTTTGATGGTGGCGGCAACAAACTCTGTGGTATCAAACTTCACTTCATACTTCAGATCGTCCGGAAAACGGGTCGAGAGGCGTTCCAGTTCGTTACGTACCGCGTCGGCAACGCGCAGCGCATTAGCCGACGGCGTGGGATAAACGCCCAGATATGCCGAATCCAGCCCGTTCAACTGGGCACCTGAGCTATAACTGCGCGAGCCAAGCTCAATGTTTGCCACATCGCTCAGGCGTACCAGTTGCCCCATTTCCCCGGCACGAATAATGATGTTACCGAAGTCATTGGCCTGGTTCAGTCGCCCCAGACCGTTAATGGTCAGCGTCTGCTGCTGACCATTAAATACCGGCGGCGTGCCCACCTGGCCCGCAGCGCCCTGCACATTCTGCTCGCGCAACGCCTGCGAGACATCGTCAGTGGTAACGTTAAGAGCATTCATCCGATCCGGACGCAGCCAGATGCGCATACTGTAGTCGCGGGCACCAAACATCTGTACCTGCCCCACGCCCGGCAGACGCGCTAACGCCTCCAGCACCTGCGTACTGGCGTAGTTACTGACAAACAAGGGTGCATGCGTCCCCTGTGGTGAGTAAAGACTTACCCCCATCATCAGGTTGGTGGCGCGCTTACGCACCTGCACGCCGTTTTGCTGCGCCTCGGCGGGGAGCTGCGCCACCACCTGCGCCACGCGGTTTTGCACGTCGATGGCCGCCAGGTCCGCATCGGTGCCCGCGGCAAAGGTGATATTCAGGCTGTAGGTGCCTTCATCAGAACTGGTCGACTCCATATACAGCATGTGATCCACGCCGTTGAGCTGGGTTTCCAGCGGTGTGGCAATGGCTTCCGCCACGTCTGCTGAGCTGGCACCGGGCCAGCTGGCTGACACATTCACTACCGGTGGCGTGATCTGCGGATACTGCTCTACGGGAATGATTCTCAGCGCGATCGCGCCCAGTAACGCGATGACCAGCGCGATCACCATGGCGAACCGCGGGCGTTTGATGAAAAACGTCAGCATGGTGGCTCCTTAATTCAGTATCTGGACGTCAGCACCGGGCTGAATGCGCTGTGCGCCGTCAGTGATCGCTCGCTCACCGGCTGTCACACCGGAGGCGATCTGGAACTGCTGCCCCATTTGCCCGGCAATGATTAGCGGACGTTTTTCCGCTTTGCCTTCCGCAGTAATGACCCAGGCAAAGAAGCCGTCGCCATTTTGCTGGATCGCCGCTGCGGGGAGCGTTAGCACCGGCTGGGCGCTTGCAGGACGCAGATAGACATTCACGTTCCCGCCAGGAAGCAACTGATGCCGGGGATTCGCAAACTCAGCACGCAGCATGACGCTGGCGGTGCGCGGATCAATACGATTATCCACCGACGTCAGTTCACCGCTGACACGCTGACCATGGCTGTCGATCAGCGCCTGCCAGGCCTGCTTCATGGCGCGGATATCCGCATGTTGACCGGCTTTAGTGGCAAACGCGCCCTCTTCCAGCGCAAAGGCTATGCGGACAGGATCAAGCTGTACCACCTCCACCAGCACGCCGCTGGAGGGATTGACCAGACTGCCGACGTGGTACTGACTGTGCCCCACGCGCCCGTCAATCGGCGACGTGATTCGGGTGTAGGCCAGCGTCACGTTGCGTGTTTCAAGGCGGGCTTTTGCCTGCTCCAGCGCGGCGCTGGCGACATCGCGCTGCATCCGCGCGTTATCCACATCGTGACGGCTGATCGCGTTGCTGCTGCCAAGGCTTTCAAACCGCGAAAGCTGCTGCTGCGCCTGACGCAGGGTGGCCTGAGCGCTTTTCACTTCGGCCTCTGCCAGCCTTAAGGCCGCGCGCGGTTCGGCATCGTCCAGCTCAAACAGCACGTCACCTTTTTTCACGTACTGTCCGTCACGAAAGTGAACACGGGTAATCACGCCTTCCGTGCGGGCCCGCAGTTCAACGGTATGGATAGCTTCGATGCGTCCCGGGATCTGGCGTTCAGCGGCGTGAGCGGTTTGCTCGACGGTCGCCACGCGAACAGGGATGGCCGCAGCAAACGCAGGTTGCAGCGTAAGCGCAGACACAAGGAGTACGAACGGGAGTGGGAATTTCATGGGGAGTACCTCTGAATTTGCCCCCTCACTCCGGCCCTCTCCTCAAGAGAGAGGGCCGATAGTCACCCCGGGAAAGGGTGAGCGTGAGGGCAAAAAGTTATGCAGCCTGACGGAACCTGCGGGTCAGTCGCTTCTCGATTTCGACGATGAAGAACATCACCCCCGCAACGGCCAGCGTAACGAACCAGTAGCGCAGCGGCAGGGCTTCGGTGCCAAACAGCATCTGCATAAATGGCAGATAGATAATGGCGGCCTGGAGCAGGAACAACACCCCCGTGACCAGCCAGATACCTTTGTTCGCCAGCAATCCGCGGTTCAGGGAGAACCCGTTGCTGTTGCGGCAGTTAATCATGTAGACCCACTGTGCACAGACCAGCATCTGCAGAAGCACGGTGCGAATAAACTCGGCGCTGTGGCCGCGTGGCGCGAGCCAGGCTTCCAGCGCGAAGGCGGCAATGGCGATCATGGTGCCGACGAACGCGACGCGCCATACAGCATAGGCGTCCATCACGTGCTGTCCGGTCTGACGTGGCGGGCGCTTCATGATGTTGCGCTCGGCAGCTTCAAAGGCCAGGCCGAATGAGAGCGTGGCGGACGTTGCCATGTTCATCCACAAAATCAGCACCGGCGTCAGCGGAATGATATTCCCCGCCAGCAGCGCGATAACAATCAATAACCCCTGGGCCAGGTTGGTTGGCATGATAAACAGGATGGTCTTCTTGAGGTTATCGTAAACGCGACGCCCCTCTTTCACTGCACCGGCGATGGTGGCGAAGTTATCGTTCGTCAGAACCATGTCCGCCGCCTCTTTTGTCACCTCGGTGCCTTTAATGCCCATGGCGATGCCGACGTCTGCCTGACGCAGGGCAGGCGCATCATTCACCCCGTCGCCCGTCATCCCGACAATCTCGCCTTTTTCCTGCAGGGCTTTGACCAGGCGCAGCTTATGCTCCGGGCTGGTACGGGCAAAGATGTCATATTTCACCGCGGCTTCAGCAAGCTGTGCGTCATCCATCTTCTCCAGCTCATAGCCGGTCACCGCCTGCTCGCTGTTGGTAATGCCCAGCATCTGGCCGATGCTCATGGCGGTTTGCGGGTGGTCGCCGGTGATCATCTTCACGCGGATCCCCGCCTGCTGGCAGGCATGAATGGCGTCGATGGCTTCCGGACGCGGCGGATCCATCATCCCGGCGATGCCGAGGAAGATCAGCCCCTTGTTCAGCTCATCGTGGGTAAGCGTCTGCCCACCGTTCGCCGGTTTAAACGCCGCAGCGACCATGCGCAGGCCCTGACGCGCATAGCGCTCCATCTCCGTTTCCCACCAGGTACGGTTGAAAGCTTGCGTACCATTGCGGGTCTGCTGCTGCTCGCAGAGGGCGAAAATAACGTCCGGCGCGCCGGTAATCAAAATCTGCTCCTCACCCCCGATGCGGTAGTGCGTACTCATGTATTTGTACTGCGAGTCAAACGGGATCTTATTGACCAGCGTGGTTTCGACCGGTGCCAGGTGCGCTTTCGCCGCCAGCACTTTCAGTGCGCCTTCGGTTGGCCCGCCCGTGATCCCCCACAGACCGCGCTCATCCTGAACCATCTGGCTGTCATTGCACAGGTCGATGGTACGCAGGTACTGCTCAAGCACGGTACCCGGCTGGATTTGCACCGGCTCGTTACTGCCTTCCAGATAGATATCGCCCACCGGCTCGTAGCTGTTACCTTCCACGCGGTAGCAGCAATCGGCGGTAATGATCGCTTTTGCGGTCATCTCGTTCATGGTCAGGGTGCCGGTTTTGTCCGAGCAGACCACGGTCATGGCGCCCAGGGTTTCGACCGTTGGCAGCTTGCGGATAATGGCTTTTTTCTGCGCCATCGCCTGAACACCCAGCGACAGAATGATAGAGATAATCGCTGGCAAACCTTCCGGTACCGAGGCAACGGCCAGGCTAATCAGGGAGAGCAGCAGCTCGCCCATGGGGATCTCGCGGAACACCAGGCTGAAGATAAACAGCGCCGCCATCATCGCCAGAATAATGGCAAAAATCGCTTTACCCAGCTTGTCCATCTGCACCAGCAGCGGCGTACGGTGCTTTTCGATCCCTGCCATCATCTGATTAATGTGGCCCAGTTCGGTTTTCTCGCCGGTCGCGATAACGACCCCCATGCCGCCACCTGCACTCACCGTGGTACCGGAGAACACCATATTGGTCCGATCGCCCAGCGGTAATTCCCCCGTCAACGGAAGAATATGTTTATCCACCACCGTCGATTCACCGGTCAGAATGGCCTCTTCAACGCGTAAATTATGCGCTTCAATCAGACGCATATCGGCAGGAATACGATCGCCCGCGCGAAGAATAATAATATCGCCCGGTACGATATCCGTTGTGGGCACGGTTTCATGCGCACCATTTCGAATGACAACGGCATCGCTGGAGAGCATATTCCGGATGCTTTTCAGCGATTTCTCGGCATTGCTTTCCTGAATATGGCCGATTAATGCATTGATAACCGCCACACCGAGAATGACCAGCGTATCCACCCAATGTCCCATTACCGCTGTTAATACGGCAGCAGCAAGAAGAACATAAATCAGCACATCGTTAAAATGAGCAAGAAAACGCAACCAGGCCGGTTTCCCTTTTTTTTCTGGCAACGCATTCGGACCATGCTGCTGCAAACGAGCCTGAGCTTCTGCGCGGTCCAGGCCTTGCGTCTGGCTGTGCATCGCTGACAACACCTGCTCGGGGGTCTGCTGCCAGGATGTATTCTGAGAATTCATTTTTTGGGTCATTAATTTCTTTCCTTCAATATCCGGTGGACGGAAGCCTGAATTCCTTTCTGGCTCTAATATTTTCATTTTGGGACTTGCGGGGGGAAATAATCTGCCGCACTATATTTACCAGATCATATTCACGATTTGCTACAACCTGTTTGATACGTTGATTTTTACAAAATGTTTCTAAACGCAAACTAAACGAGGGAATAGCATGTTTGGTATTTATCGCGCACCACGCCTGGTTTTATACATAGTTGTTGCCATTGTTATTGCAACGTTAATTGGATTGAGCACCTATACGTTTGTAAAATTATTTGCTTAATAATGACAATAATTGACACAACGACAGACTAATTTAATTCCATGGGATTTTTTAATTCATTCCGGAAGAAATAATATTTTTAATGCAGAAATGGAGGGGAATGACGGTTTATTTATCGGATATTGCTTTACGTTTCGATATGCCGGACAATAACTTTTTTAACTGACGATTAACATTAATATGAAACACCCGTTAGAGTCGCTGTTAACGGCAGGCGGTATCCTGCTGATGGCCCTGATCTCCTGTTTATTGCTCCCGGCGCCTTCCCTGGGCCTGGTCGTGGCACAAAAGCTGGTGACGATCTTTCACCTGATGGATCTTAACCAGCTTTATACCATCCTGTTCTGTTTGTGGTTTGTCGCCCTTGGCGCCATTGAATTCTTTGTTTTGCGTTTCATCTGGCGCCGCTGGTTCTCACTGGCTTCTTAGCCCGGTGAAATCGCGCATGCCATGAATCAGTGCTTCGCACCAGGCGGCATAGTCATGACCGCTTGAAGAGGAATGGAAGCTGACGCGATAGCCTTTCTCCCGTAATACCTGCTCGAACGCTTTTGTGGTGGGGTAGTTCCCTCCACCCGGACCGGAGGTTTCAAACATTCCCGCCTGAAGCCAGAAGCGCACCGGATAAAGCGGCGATTGCTGATACTGGCGCGTTAACCAGCCCGACGGTTCGCCTTTGGGCGCCCACCAGTAAGAGCCTGAAAGACTCAGCACGTTTCCAAACAGACGTGGATAGCGCAGCGCCACCCATGACGAGGCAATACCGCCATAGCTGGAACCGGCCAACACTGTCTTTTGCCGCTGCATGCTAATCCCCTGCCCCCGCAGCCACGGCACGACTTCGTGCGCCATAAAGTCGGCAAAGTGCGGATTCGGCGGCAGCTCTTTAGCGCGACGTGGATGATCGAGGCTGTCAATAAATACCACGTTAACCGGCGGTAGATGATGCCGTGAAACCAGCCCATCCAGCACGTTGGCAACGTGGTATTGGTCCTGATAGACCTGCCCGTCAAAGAGCAATAACGTCCAGCGCGCCGGCTGCACACTCCGCGGTTTATAGATCAGGACGTCACGAGTGTTGCCAAGGATTTTACTGGTCAGCCTGTGACGGGTTAACGTGCCGTGGGCCAGCGGCTGTGCGGTGGCCTGCAGGGAGCAGTAGCGTGCCGGGCTCAGATCGAGCAGCGAAAATCGGCCCCAGCGATCGGCGTGTTGATCGCCAAAGGAAGAGGGATTGAGCGGATCGGCCTGCGCGCTGACCAGAATGGCACGACGTTGAGCTAGCGGGCTGCCTTCCACGCGCGGCACGTCCGGGGCAAGTTTGTACTGCATCAGCGTATCAGCAGGGACAACGTAGCTGCGAAACCAGACATCACTCTTGCCCAGGCGAAACAACGGCTCGTGATCGCCACCGGGTGAGCCAAAAAGATAGACGTTGTCGCGTGCCCCACGCCATAAAAAGGTGACACGCTTATGGTCAGCATCAACAGGTTCCACCATCGGCGTTCCCTGTTGGGCCTGCGTCTGCCAGAACGCCTCGGTCCCTTCACCAGCGGCAAACTTTTTAGTCAGCGCCTGTAGCGTGGGGCTTTCAGGCTCTCGCATCTGCGTGCGTGGTAACGACGTGGTTTCCTTCATTCGCCACTGAAATTGCCACGCCGTACCCGCTTCACCGTGCAGCACGAGCGAGGAAGGTTGCTTCACCGGCAGGGCGAACAACACGGCATGTTCGCCATCCGCAGGGCCGTTCTCAACCAGGGTGCGAATGCGACGATTTTGCTCATCCAGCAAACGGGCATCCGTTACACCCTTTAGCGTGGCGGAAACATAGTTTTGCCCTAAAGCAGGAAGCACGAAACACACCTCCCCGCTGGCGTCAAATTTCCCCTGCTGTTCACCCTGAACAGAGGGCCGCTCGCAGGTTGCTGCCAGCGCCGGAAGCGCACTTATCCCTAACAGCAAACCACTCCATGCTTTTTTCATTACCGCATATTCCCCAACGAAATGTGCGACCAACGCTAATGCAAATGGTAATGATTTGCAATACATACAAAGGTTTGCCCCTCTCCCCAGATTAACGGCCATAAAAAAAGCCGGAGAGCGATGATGCTCTTTCCGGCCTTTGATGAGGACGTTAATTGCCCGGGCGACCAAGCTTGCCTGTTAGTGCGTCTGGCTGTGATTCTCTTTGCGATAGGCACCGGGCGGCTGATGGAAAGTCCGCGTGAAGATGCGCGTAAAGGTCTGTTGAGAGTCAAAGCCGTAGCGCAGACAAATATCATACACACGCTCGTCCGATTCACGCAGATCGCGGGCCGCCAGCAGGAGCTTACGTTCACGTATATAACGCCCCAGACTTTCGCCTTTGTACTGCATAAACAGCCGCTGCAGATGCCATTTAGAGTAACCGGCGTGGCGAGCAATCTCTTCAATGCGCAATGGCTGATGCAGGTTGTCATCGATCCACTCGACAATGGTGTCGATGACCTGAGCGGAAATGGTCATACTGCTCTCCCTCTCTGATTCTCGATTAATCATTATTTCCACCACTCACGAAACTCTTGTGAAACGTCGTTAACGTGCACCGGTTCGCCCAGTTCAGGCGTCAACAGGCGATAATTTTTCTCTTTGCTGGCTTTTGCCAGCTGAATAAGCGGGTCGTTCCAGGTGTGCTTTGCCAGAACAAAGCGACCGTTATGACCGGGTACGATAGCCCTGGCATTCAGATCTACGGACGCCTGCGCCGTCTCTTCTGGCAGCATATGAATGTACTTCCAGTCCTGGTCATACTGGCCGTTTTCCATAATGGCGAGATCGACATCGCCGAACTGCTCACCAATTGCTTTAAAGTGTGGGCCGTACCCGGAGTCCCCGCTGTAGTAGATTTTTTGCTCCGCCGTGACGAACATAAAGCTGGCCCACAGGGTCTGGTCACGCTTAATGCCGCGCCCGGAGAAGTGACGAGCCGGGAGTACGTGTACCATCAGGTCATCACCGATACGCACCGACTGGTTCCAGTCGCGCTCATCAATAATGGGCGCATCCATTCCCCAGTAGCGCAGATGCGATCCGACACCCAGCGGCGTCACCACGCGCTTAACCTTAGGCAGTAAGGCCTTGATGGTGGCGTAATCCAGATGATCGTAATGATCGTGCGAGATAATCAGCAGGTCGATCTCCGGCATGCTTTCTGCCCGCCACGGATAGTCCCCGTCGAAGGCTTTATTGAGGAACGAGAACGGCGCGGCGTAGTTGCCCAGCACCGGATCGATCAAAATGCGTTTCCCGGCCAGTTGAAGATACCAGGACGAGTGCCCCAGCCACACCAGGGTATCCTGCTCCAGCGGCAGACTTGCCAGATCGGTCGGGACCAGTGGCAGTGGCTGTGCTGGCCGGGCGTTTTCGGTTTTTTTGGTCAAAAAATCCCACATTGCCACCAGCATATTTTTGTCGCCGTTGTAGCCAGGCGTAGGGAGTGTGTTATGAAACTTCCCGTCGCGATAATGGGGAGAGGCTTCCACTTCCGTGAGTTGTGCGCCCTGTGGCGGCTGACCAAATCCGGCATTCAGTACAAAAGGTAAACTCGCCGCTGAAGCAATAATCATGACAAACACCACGCAGATGAATTGAGGCTTTTTCATTTCCTGACCCGCCAACGCGCCCCATCCAGTGATTTGCGCGGGTGACACTTGATTATGAGTGAGTAAGCACTCATTATAGATACGATGAATATATCGTCAAGATGTTTTCGATCTTTGACATTCCGCGTTGCAGCGGTATGACACGCATGATTCAATATGTTTTTTTTCGTAAAGATGCACAAAATTCTTCAGCCTTCACCCGCTGGAGGATGACGTTTAAGGGGGATGTTGAGTGGCTCGTCCAAAAAGTGAAGACAAAAAACTGGCGTTACTGGAGGCAGCAACCGCTGCATTTGCGCAGTCAGGTATTGCCGCCTCCACGGCGTTGATTGCCCGTAACGCGGGCGTCGCCGAAGGGACGCTGTTTCGCTACTTTGCCACCAAGGACGATCTGCTTAATGCCCTCTATTTGCACCTTAAACAAGATCTTTGCCAGAACATGCTGGCGAACCTCGATCGCTCTATTACGCTGCCAAAAGAGCATACCCGCAATATCTGGAACAGCTATGTCGACTGGGGCATTCGTCACCCTATTGCCCATGGCGCGATCCGTCAGCTCGGCGTGAGCGAGAAAATATCCCAGGAGACCGAACAGGCCGTACACGATATGTTCCCGGAACTGAATGAACTGTGCCGCCGTTCGGTGCGCCCAATCTTTATGTCCGACGAGTTTAAGACCTTTGGTGATGCGATGTTCTTATCGCTGGCCGAAACCACCATGGAATTTGCCACGCGCGACCCGTCCCGCGCCGTCGATTTTAAAGCGCTGGGTTTTGAAGCCATGTGGCGCGCGCTCGCTATTGAGGATAACAATGGACAGTAAATTGCTGCAGGAACACGCGAAACGCGTGGCGCTTGAGTTACCGTTCACCGAACACTGTTGGCCGTTTGGGCCTGAGTTCGATGTGTTTAAAGTAGGCGGAAAGATTTTCATGTTAGCCGCCGTCGCGCATGGGCGACCACACGTCAGCCTGAAATCCGATCCTGAAAAATCCTTACTGAATCAGCAGATCTATCGCGGAATTGAACCCGGCTACCATCTCAATAAAAAGCACTGGATCTCCCTCTTTGGTACCGATGACATGACACCGGAGTTGGTCACCGATCTGATTAACGACTCGTGGAATCTGGTCGTGGATAAGCTGCCAAAAAAAGATCAGAAGCGCATTCGTCCGGCCTGATTGTTCGGCTAAGACGAACAGTTTAAGCGCTCAAATGGCACTTATCTTTTCCCGTTTACTTTTGTAATCTGCCTTCCTTTCGCGCCCCCACGGGCGTATTTCCCAGGAGTTGTTATGGATATTATTTCTGTCGCTCAAAAACGCCACTCTACGAAGGCGTTCGACACAAGCAAAAAACTGACCGCTGATGAAGCGCAAAAAATCAAAACGCTGCTGCAATTCAGCCCGTCCAGCACCAACTCACAGCCGTGGCACTTTATCGTGGCCAGCACCGACGAAGGCAAAGCACGCGTAGCGAAATCCGCCGCAGGCACCTATGTATTCAACGAACGTAAGATGCTGGACGCCTCGCACGTGGTGGTGTTCTGTGCCAAAACGGCCATGGATGATGCCTGGCTTGAGCGCGTCGTGGATCAGGAAGAGGCCGACGGTCGCTTCAACTCCCCGGAAGCAAAAGCGGCGAATCACAAAGGTCGTTGCTACTTCGCCGATATGCACCGCGTGGACCTGAAAGATGACGACCAGTGGATGGCAAAACAGGTTTACCTGAATGTGGGTAATTTCCTGCTGGGCGTGGCTGCAATGGGTCTGGATGCCGTGCCAATTGAAGGCTTTGACGCAGCCATACTAGATGAAGAGTTTGGTCTGAAAGAGAAAGGCTTTACCAGCCTGGTGGTGGTCCCGGTGGGGCATCACAGCGTGGAAGATTTCAACGCCACGCTGCCAAAATCTCGCCTGCCGCAGAGCACGATTATCACCGAGTGCTAAGCCAAACGGGCCGCAACTGCGGCCCGTCAACTTTTACTGATAACCAGTCTTCGATGTGGATGCACATCACGATCGTGACCCCATGCAAAGGCTATCCAGCGTTCTTCTAACTCAGCGTAAGAGCTGACGGGTGTGAGCTCCCAGGCTTCTCCAACCGTCCCGTCTGCCACGCTAATTTGGTAGTTCATGGAAAACGCCCAGTCTATCATTCGTAACCAAAAACGCTGTCCGTCTCCGGTCTGCTCACTGTCAGACACAACGATGTCATATTTGCTGAGTAGCCACTGGAAAAAGCACTGAGGAAATCCATGAATGACACGCTGATGCAGCATACGTGGCGTGCGCCAGACCATTACCTGCGTCGCCGCACTGTGCGGAAAAGTGATCTCTTTATGAAACTCCAGCTTAACCGCATACGCTGTGTAGGGATGACCATCATCCGTAGTGACGATGCGATACTCATCGCTATAACGTGATTTCAAAAGACGGTATCCCACAGGCAGGACAAAACCCGGTAACGCGAACTCTTCCGTACCACGCGCCAGAAACGCAGCAGTATGCTCAACGTTTCGGGAAATGAGCCCTAATTTCTGGCTAAAATCAGCGGAATCGATCATCAGTGGGGCCATCGGCGGTTTCTCATTGCGCAAGTATAGACCAGTTTAGTCCCCATCTAAATGGCAGAGATTCAGTGGGTTATTTTCATTCCGGACATACCTTACACCTTATATTCAGCCTGAACCGATCCCGCCTTCATTCCCTGAAAGCCCCTCGCAAAAACCTACTTATTCGCCCCCCCGGCATGCCAGATCCGCTCCGCATACCGACCTATCACCGCCAACGACGCCGCCAGAATCAGGAAGAACACCACTTTGTTCATCCCCTCCCAGAAATATTCGAAGTAGCGGGTATAGAGGTTAATGGCGAGGAACGTCAGGCCAAACCCGCGCAGCATGCCGTCGTCAGTTTTCAGACTGATGTAAATACAGAGAACCGCCGCCACCGCAAACAGCAGCGCCCACGGCAGCAATGAGGCCTGGGTCACGCTGTACCAGTTATCGATATCGTAATTACCGAATATCGACATGATCCACAGGGCGACAAAGAGATACGTCAGCCCCATCGCTTTACTGGTGGTGTAGAGGTGACGGGACTGCAGCACAGCGCGCAGGATCCAACACAGGGCCAGTAGCGCGCCGCCGAAAAAGATAAAGCGCACCGGATAGTTCATCCCCAGCCAGTAAGCCCCCCAGCCGGACATATAGCCGGTCTCCGCACCAAACCAGTTGCCAAGCGAGAGCAAGAAGAACAGCCAGACCAGCCCGGAGCGGCCCAGGAATCCCACCAGCCCGTAAACCACACAGCCCGCCAGGAACAGCGGCGCGATGTGGCCGCTGCCGTTATCCAGCCGTTCACCCAGCTGCCAGAGCGCGATGGCGGTAAACAGGACCCCGAGGAACAAAATCGCTTCGGTACTGTAGTGCCACTGCGTCTCCCGTCGCTGACGGCTGAATCCCCACAGATAAAACAGCACGGCTATTAGCGCGGGCAGCCCGATACGGGCAAAGGATGAGAAAGAGAAGAATTCGATAATGCGCGCCATCAGTTCACTGTCCGAGAACAGACTGCCGATGGCGATGATGACGCAGGCGAGCGCCGTCCAGAAGGCGTAGCGGCTCAGCCGCTGCCAGTCCATGGTCACGCGTTGAAGCGTACCGGCCAGCCGCTGATGTTCGTCAGCGGTTAATGTGCCTTCCTGTTGCCACTCGTTGAGTGCGCGGCGTAGCAGCCGCTCCTGTTTACCGGTCACCTTCATTTTGCCTGCCCCGTCAGCCATTCCATTGCTCTCTCCCCGGCTTCATCCACGGGCAGGTACACCAGCAATCGGGAACCGTTTCGTGGAGCTGAGTACCAGTACATCTGCTGCAGGGTAAATTCACCCAGCTCAGGATGGGTAAACAGCTTGAGCTGGTTTTCCACGCCGCGCACGTCATTGCGCTGGTGCCACAGGGTTTTAAACTCCTCAGATACCGCAAAGAAGCGCGCCAGTTTGGCTTCCCACAGCGGGTCACCCCGGTGCTCGGCCATCGCCGCCCTGAAATAGGAGACAAAGACGGGCAGCACATCGTCACGTCTGCCGAGACGGGCGCGCCATGCCGGGTGGGTGAGGAACAGATAAATACAGTTGCGGTCTTCCGGGGGGATCGCATTGAAATCGACGCCCATCAGATGACCAAAGCTGTCGTTCCACGCCACGATGTCGAAATTGGGTTTCTGAATGCTGGCCGGTTTCGGCATCAGCGTATCAAGCAGGCGGCGCGTGCCTTCGCTGATCCCTTCACAGCAGGTGGCCTGCGGCGCTTCACCCGGCGGTAGCCCGGCCAGCACAAAAAGATGGCGCGCTTCGGTCGGGGTACATTGCAGCGCTTTTGCCACGGCGGCCATCACCGCGCTGGACGGATTGACGTCCCTGCCCTGCTCAAGCCAGGTGTACCAGGTCACCCCGACGTCCGCCAGCAGGGCCACCTCTTCACGGCGCAGCCCGGGCGTGCGACGGCGACCGCTGCGCGGCAGGCCGAGCCGCTGCGGATCGAGGCTTTCGCGTCGAGCGCGTAAAAACGCGCCAAGTTGTTTCCGGGTGTCATCCTTGAGCGAGACGACGGGTTCAGACATCAGCGCCATAACTCCCCCTGCATAGTAGTGCCAGTACCAGTATAAGTAAGAACTGGTACCCGTTTATCAGATCGTTGATGCTACGACCATCTGCTGAATGACGCAATGGAGTTACCATGAATACGTCAGTCGTTTCACCGGGCCGCGCAGGCCTGATATTGCTGTTAACCGGCCAGATGCTGCCGCTGATTGATACCTCAATCACCAACGTGGCGCTGGACTCCATCACCCACTCGTTACAGGCCACCGCCACCGAGCTGGAGCTGATTGTCGCACTCTACGGCGTGGCCTTTGCCGTCTGCCTGGCGCTAGGCAGCAAGCTTGGCGATAACCTGGGTCGGCGTCGCTTATTTATGACCGGTGTGGCGATTTTTGGTCTTGCCTCGCTGCTGTGCGGAATGGCGGGAAGCGTTGAACAACTGCTGGCCGCACGTATCGTACAGGGCGCGGGCGCGGCGCTGATCATGCCGCAAATCCTGGCCACACTGCATGTCACTCTGAAAGGGACCGCCCATGCGAAAGCCATCAGCCTCTTTGGCGGCATCGGCGGCATCGCGTTTATCGTCGGCCAGATGGGCGGAGGCTGGCTGGTATCGGCCGATATTGCCGGCCTCGGCTGGCGTAACGCCTTCTTTATCAATGTGCCGATCTGCCTCGTCGTGCTGGCACTGAGTCAACGCTATGTCCCGGAAACCCGACGGGATACGCCGTCACGCATCGACTGGCAGGGCACCGCATTGCTGGCCGTTATCCTCTGCTGCCTGCTCTTCCCGATGGCGCTAGGCCCGCAGTGGCACTGGTCATGGCCGCTGAAAGTCGCGCTGTTAGCCATTATTCCTCTGGGATATTTAATGGTGCTGAATGCACGTAAAAAAGAGCGCGAGGATGCGCATCCACTGATCCCGCCCCGTCTGCTGCAGCTGCGCAGTATCCGGTTCGGCGTACTGATTGCGGTACTGTTTTTCAGCGTCTGGTCCGGGTTTATGTTCTGCATGGCGCTGACCATGCAAACGGGTCTGGGGATGGCGCCGTGGCAGTCTGGCAACAGTTTTATCGCCCTGGGTGTCACCTACTTTATCTCAGCATGGTTTGCCCCGCGTCTGATTGCCCGCTACAGCACCAGTACTATTCTGCTGACCGGTCTGGCGATCCAGGTAGCGGGCCTGCTGGCGCTGATTGTCACCTTCCGCCTCTGGGGAATGCACAATACCGCCCTGACGCTGGCCCCCGCCACCGGGCTGGTCGGCTACGGCCAGGCGCTGATTGTGAACAGCTTTTATCGCATCGGCATGCGCGATATTCAGCCTGATGACGCAGGCGCAGCCAGCGCTATTTTAAGCACCCTGCAACAGGCGGCGTTGGGGCTTGGCCCTGCCATCTTCGGGGCAATTTTGCTGCACGCCCTGCACACCCATCACGGGGAGTACACCCGGGCGATCACCCTCTTTCTCGGTGTCGAAACCGCCATGATGATGGTGCTGGCGCTGGTCACGGTACGTATGCGCCATCGTCTGTGCTTGCCGGTGGTCAAAAACGGCCAGTTGGCGAAATAAGCTGTCGAATTTGCATAATAGATCCGCAGCCGTCATCATGAGGCTGCATCAATACAGGAGACGTTATGCAGGAATTAATTGCTCAGGTTGAAGAGTTAGGGATTGAAATTAATCACACCACCTCGTTAGTGATTATCTTTGGTATTATTTTTCTTACCGCCCTTGTCGTACATTTTATTTTGCACAAAGTCGTGTTGCGGATCTTCGAAAAGCGAGCACGCGCCAGCAGCCATTTATGGTTGCAAATCATCACTGAAAACAAATTATTTCACCGTCTGGCCTTTACCCTGCAAGGGATTATCGTCAACGTTCAGGCGGCATTATGGCTTCAAAAAGGCAGCGAAGCGGCGGAGTTATTGACCACCTGCGCCAAACTGTGGGTGATGGTCTATGCCCTGCTCTCCTTTTTCTCGTTGCTGGATGTGATATTCAATCTGACGCAGAAAATGGCTTCCGCGTCTCAGCTTCCGCTTAAAGGAATATTTCAGGGCATTAAGCTCGTGAGCGCCATACTGGTCGGGATTTTGATTATCTCCCTGTTGATAGGGCAGTCCCCGGCGATTCTGATTAGCGGTCTGGGCGCCATGGCGGCGGTGTTAATGCTGGTGTTTAAAGACCCAATACTGGGTTTAGTGGCCGGTATTCAGCTTTCCGCCAATGATATGCTCAAGCTGGGTGACTGGCTGGAGATGCCCAAATACGGTGCTAACGGCACGGTGACGGATATTGGGCTAACCACCGTCAAGGTGCGCAACTTTGATAATACCATCACCACGATCCCCACGTGGGCGCTGGTATCCGATGCGTTTATTAACTGGAGCGGCATGTCTGCCTCAGGCGGGCGTCGTATTAAGCGCAGCCTGAATATTGATACCACCAGCATTCATTTTCTTAACGAACAGGAACAGCAGCATCTGATTCAGGCGAAGCTGCTAAAGCCTTATATGTCTGCACGCCATGAAGAAATTATGATGTGGAATCAGGAAAATGGCGAAGGCGAGTCGGTACTGAACGTGCGTAAGATGACCAATATCGGTACCTTCCGCGCTTATCTGAATGAATATTTGCGCAATCACTCGCGTATCCGTAAAGATATGACGCTGATGGTGCGTCAGTTAGCGCCAGAAGAGAATGGCTTACCGATCGAAATTTACGCGTTTACCAACACCGTGGTGTGGGCGGAATATGAGGCGATTCAGGCCGATATCTTCGATCATATTTTTGCGGTGGTCGATGAGTTTGGTCTGCGGATTCATCAGTCTCCCACCGGAAACGATATCCGCTCGCTGGCGGGCGCGTTCGAAAAATAAAGGTCAGGTACTGGCGCGAGAAACATAGCGCCAGTCCATCATCACTCTTTCCGTGGGCGCATCCGGGTTATCGATCTTATTGAGCAGTAAATCGACCGCCTTGCGCCCAATCTCCCGCGACGGCTGCTGGATGGTGGTCAGGGCGATCATCTCTGACAACTCTGTTCCATCAAAGCCCACCACGGCAATATCCTGCGGAACCTTAAGCCCCGCCTGTTCAATCGCGCGCATCGCGCCTGCCGCCAGCGTATCCGACACCGCAAAGACCGCATCTGGCGGGTTCTCTGCCAGCAATGTCTGCATGGCTTTCAACCCGGCGCTGGCGCTGAGATCGCAGGCGTACTCAACTCTTTGGTAGTCCAGCTCCCGCAGATGGAGCACGCTTTTGTAGCCGCGCTCACGAAGACGTGCATATTTGTAGCTCAGGTCATGGTTAATTAATGCAATACGCCGCCGCCCGCCGTCGGCAAGCTGGCTCACCACGTGCTGCGAAGCATCAACGTCATTAATCCCCACGCAGGACACGGTTCCGGCATCGGCATATTCCGCACATTGCACCCAGGGGGCGGCGCCAATCAGCGCAGAAAGTTCAGGAAGCTTTGAGAAGGCATCCATCGTGATAATGCCATCAACAATTTTACCCGACAGCAGACTCAGGCCCGAACGGGAACGTTCAATATCCGAGCCGGAGTTGCACAACAGGATGCGGTAACCGTTCTTTTCGGCCTCTTCTTCAATGCCTTTCACCACTTCCGCGCAGAACGGGTTCGCTATGTTGGACACCATCACCAGCACCATATTGCTACGGGCGGTACGCAGCTGACGCGCCAGCAGGTTGGGCTGGTAGTTGCTCTCTTTGATGGCCTGCAGGACGCGCTCGCGGTTTTTGGCTTTCACGGAATCGCTGTTATTCAGCACGCGGGAAACCGTTGCCACGGAGACCCCGGCAAGCCTGGCGATTTTCTGAATTGACATAGCGACGACACATCCTGCGGTTAGCGTTTTATGCAGGCTATCATAAATTTATTGCCCGGCGAACCGGGCAATGACTTAGGACGCGACCGGGACCCACCGCTGCTGCTGATGACTTTTCATAATAGCATCAATGATATGCATGACGTTCGCGCCGTCATGAAAGGTCGCAAACTGGGGCTTTGCGGGCATTTCGCCAGCCTGAACGGCGAGGTAGAACTGCGCCATCATATTTTTAAAGGCATCCGGCCAGCCCTCAATGTGCCCCCCCGGAAAATGGGCGCTGTCGGCAACGTCTCTGTTCATCAGCCCGGGATCGTCAGTCAGATACTGGTTTGGCTGTGCCCGATGACCTGTCCACAACTGCTGGGGGATCTCCTGATCCCAGGCGACAGACTGCTCGCTACCGTTAATCTCAAACGTCAGGCGGTTTTTGCGCCCGGCGCTCACCTGCGAGACGTTAAAACTCCCTTTGCTGCCGTCATCAAAGCGGAACAACACGGAGCCGAAATCTTCGGTGGTAACCCGTTTGTCTTCGTAGTGCGCGTGTTCATCCTGCGAGAAGGTCGGGTTGCCCGCCATGTTGGCCTTGCGCGTCGGCCAGACGATGGCGAGATCGGCCATGACTTCGGCGATCCGCCGGCCCGTGACAAACTGCACCGTGTCGCACCAGTGGGAGCCGATATCCGCCACCGCGCGTGATGCACCGCCCAGCGTGGCATCGACCCGCCAGTTGTAGTCGGTTTCCAGTAGCATCCAGTCCTGAAGATAGCTGCCGTGCGAGGCGAACAGTCGCCCGAGGCTACCCTGACGCATCATGCTTGCCGCCTGGCGCACCATCGCAAACTGGCGATAGACAAAACTGACGCCATGAATCACCCCCGCCTGCTCAGCCAGCGCTACCAGCTCGCGGGCCTCCTCCGGGGTCATACACAGCGGTTTCTCGGAAAAGACGTGCTTATCTGCTCGCAAAATTTGCCGGTTAATCCGGGCGTGCAGATGGTTTGGCGTGCAGTTGTGTACCACGTGCAAATCCGGGTGAGCGAGCAACGCCTCAACGCTGCCGTAGGCATGCGGCACATTCAGCTGGCGCGCCTTTTCCTGCGCCTGTGAAAGCGAGCTGTCACATAGCGCGACCACCTGAACATATCCCAGACGACGCAGCGCCTCAATATGCGCCGGGCCGATAAATCCGCTGCCGATAATGCCGACGTTAATCATGACGTCCTCCTGCGGCAAAATCATCAAATGCCTGTCCGGAAACCGGAATGATATGACGGCGGATAAACTCGCTGCCCTCGCGGGCGCCGGTATCGCCATCCTTAAGACAGCACTCCCACTCCAGCACTGCCCAGCCGTCGTAATCGTACTGGGTCAGCTTGCTAAAGATACCGTTGAAATCGATCTGCCCATCCCCCAAAGAACGAAAACGTCCGGGACGGTGGATCCAGGGTTGGTAGCCACCGTACACGCCGCTGCGCCCGTTGGCTCTGAACTCCGCATCTTTGACGTGAAACGCCTTAATTCGTGAATGATAGAGATCAATAAACGACAGATAATCCATGTGTTGCAGCAGCATATGGCTGGGATCGTAGAGAATATTGCAGCGCGGATGGTTATCGACAAGCGCCAGAAAACGCTCAAACGTCACGCCATCGTGCAGATCTTCCCCGGGATGCAGTTCGAAACAGACATTCACCCCCTGCTCATCGAAAACATCCAGTATCGGGCGCCAGCGCCGCGCCAGCGCCTGAAAAGCTTCGTCAAAACGCTGCGCATTGTGCGGTGGCCACGGATAGAAAAAGGGCCACGCCAGCGAGCCGGAAAAGGTGGCATGTGCCGTTAACCCCAATCTGGCCGATGCCACCGCCGCCTGTTTGACTTTTTCGGTTGCCCACGCCTGACGCGCCGCCTCATTCCCGCGGACTTCCGCCGGGGCAAAGTGGTCAAACGCCTCGCGATAGGTGTCGTTTACCGCCACCAGTTGTCCTTCAAGATGGGTCGACAGTTCGCTGATCGCCAGCCCGTATCCCGCCAGTTTACCGGCGATCTCATCGCAATAGGTCTGGCTGTCGGCGGCCTGCGCCACATCAAAAATGTGCGGATGGTTGCAGGGCATTTGCACTGCTTTGTAGCCCTTTTCTGCCGCCCAGCCTGCCAGTCCGTCCAAAGAATTGAACGGCGGCTGCCCACCGATAAACTGCGACAGGAAAATACCCGGTCCTTTAATCGTTCTCATCGCGCCTCCTGAAGATTACGCCTTGTCATCGTCGTATTTGAACGTGAGCAGGAAAATCAGTGCAATCACTGCGGCAGCCACCGCCGGGATCCACCAGAATGTCACCCACGCCTGCGGCACAGCCTGCCCCGCCACCAGGCGGTTATAAAGCGCGCCAGAAATCTGCGAGCCAAGCAGCATGCCGATGCCGTACGTGAACATCACGATCATACTTTGTGCCTGGCCTTTGACCTTTTCCCCCGCCACGCGATCGGTGTAGATAAAGCCGACCACAAAGAAGAAGTCATAGCACACGCCGTGCAGCAGAATGCCGAGATAGAGCAGCACACGCCCCTCCTCGCTCACGCCCAGGGCAAACATTGCATAGCGGACAAACCACGCCAGCATGCCGATCAGCAGCATGTATTTAACGCCCAGACGGCGGAACAGCAGCGGAATCACCAGCATAAAGACGATTTCGGACATTTGCCCGAACGACATGGCGGTACTGACATCCGCGATACCGGCATCCGCCAGATACGAGGCGGTGTAAGCGTAATAGGTGCCAAGCGGCACGGAAATCAGCATGGCGCAGACGGAAAAGACCAGGAAGTGTCGCGTTTTAAGCAGCGCAAAGGCGTCGGCACAGAACAGATCGCGAATCTGGACCGGCAGCCCTTTTGCCGGGGCAGGCGTGTGCGGCAGCGTCAGGCTATAGATCGCCAGCAGCACGGAGCTTACTGCCGCCACCTGGAAAATCGTGACGCTGGAGGCCACACCGGTGACGCCGATAAAGATCCCCGCCACAATCCAGCCGATGGTGCCAAACACCCGCACCACCGGGAACGTTTTATCGACGTTCGCCAGGCTGTGAAACGCGATGTTGTTCGTTAACGCCAGCGTCGGCATATAGCAGAGCGTGTAGCCAAACAGCAGGCCGATCAGCAGGACGCCGTTTTCTGCGATCAGCGCCCCCGGAACGAACCACAGGATCGCCGCACCGGCCAGATGCATCACCGCCATCACCTTCTGCGAGGCGAAGAAGCGATCCACCAGCATGCCAAGCACGAACGGCGAGAGAATTGAGGCGATAGGCCCGGCGGAGAACGCATCGCCAATCAGCAACGACATGTTGTGCTGGGTCATCACCAGGCCAAGCGTAACCGACCAGCTACCCCAGATAAAAAACTGCAGAAACATCATCAGCGACAGACGCGGAACCAGCATCCGGTGATGCACTCTCGCCTTTCCACTACTTTCAGTTGTTGACACCATGATGAGCCTCACCCAGAAAAAGTAATCGATTACAAAACAGTTCAAATAAAAAGTAATCGATTACAAAATAAAGATCCTGTGGATCGAAACAGATTTGGGAAGGGGGTCACGATAAATAATGTCATCAGCACCCTGGGGCGGACCGTTATGCCTGCCGTCCCCGGCGATAATATCGTGTTGGTCGGGTACGCCTGTCCCTCTCCCAAAAGGAAAGGGACAGCGTCGGGTTATTTTTTGCGAGAAAGCCTAAACGCCACAAACAGGAAGGCAACCCATACCGGCAGCAGCATCGCTGAAAGGCGCATGCCGTCAAGCGTGCACATCAGCACCAGGATCATCCCCAGGAAGGCGATACAGAGGTAGTTCCCCGCCGGATAAAGCAGAGCCTTAAACTTCGTCTCACGCCCTTTTCGACGCATCGCGGCGCGGAATTTCAGGTGCGCCAGGCAGATCATGACCCAGTTCAACAGCAGCGTGGCAACCACCAGCGCCATCAGCAGGCCAAAGGCCTCTTTGGGTAGCAGATAGTTAATCAGCACCACCAGCGAGGTGATCCCGCCTGAGAGCAGCAGGGAATTCACCGGCACGCCGCGATGGCTGATGCGGGTTAAAAACTTCGGTGCATTACCCTGAACAGAGAGACCAAACAGCATGCGGCTGTTTGAATAGACGCCACTGTTGTATACGGACAAGGACGCCACCAGAATCACAAAGTTAAGCGCAGAGGCCACCAGGTTGCTGTTCATATCGTGGAAAATCATCACGAATGGGCTACTGTCGGATTTGACCTCCACCCAGGGGTAAAGCGCCAGTAATACCACCAGCGAGCCGATATAAAACAGCAGAATCCGGTACACGACCTGGTTAACGGCTTTCGGGATGCTTTTATGCGGATCGCGCGCTTCTGCGGCAGTAATCCCTATCAGCTCCAGCCCGCCAAAGGAGAACATAATCACCGCCAGCGACAGAATCAGCCCCTTCCACCCTGTCGCCAGGAAGCCGCCGTGTTTCCACAGATTATCGATACTGGCGCGTTCCCCGCCGTGCCCGGAAAACAGCAGCCACAGGCCAAAGCCAATCATGCCAATAATTGCCAGCACTTTGATCAGCGCAAACCAAAACTCCGTTTCGCCATACAGACGCACGTTCACCAGGTTAACGGCGTTGATGATGATAAAGAAGGCTGCGGCCCAGATCCACGTCGGGACGTCGGGGAGCCAGTATTGCATGTAGATGCCCGCCGCTGTCAGCTCAGCCATGCCCACCAGCACAAACATCACCCAGTAATTCCAGCCGGAGAGGAAGCCGGCAAACGGGCCCCAGTACTTATAGGCAAAGTGCGCGAACGAGCCTGATACCGGCTCTTCAACAACCATTTCGCCAAGCTGGCGCATGATTAAAAAGGCAATGATCCCGGCGATGCCGTAACCCAGCAGAACCGCCGGGCCGGCCATCTGAATGGCGGGGCCGATACCCAGGAAAAGCCCCGTACCGATAGCGCCGCCAAGGGCAATTAACTGGATATGTCGGTTTTGCAAACCACGTTGCAGCGTCGGAATGTGTTCCGACGACGCTTCAGAAACACCGTTGTCTGAAGCGGATGACGCGTCTTTCACGCCTTTCCCCTGTCTCTTTTATAGAAGGGGCACCTTTTAACACTTCGGGTCAGCAGGAGCAAGTTCCAGGTCAGTGGAAGGCGCCGGGGCATCCCTGCCCCGAATGGAAAGGAATCAGAAAGCGTAGCTGGCCGACACTTTGAAGGTGCGCGGCTCACCCTGGAAGAGATACGTGCCCGAATCGTCAGTACCCGCCCAGTAGTTTTCGTTGGTCACGTTTTCGATACCCGCGCGAACCGTCATCTGATTCTGGTCATGATTGACCGCAAAGCGATAACGTACGCCCAGATCCAGCGTGGTGTAGCTGTCCAGCTTTTTGGTGTTCGCCAGATTGGCATATTGCGAGCCTGAATGATTGACGCGGGCGGTGGCCGTCAGGCCATCGATGGGCTTGATATCGTACTCTGCCCCTAACACGGCGTAGAAATTCGGCACACCAATCACATCGTTGCCCTGGTTAAGACCATTGTTGGTTTTGGTCATCTCCGCCTGCAGCCAGGTTGCGCTGGCGTTAAGCCGCGTCCCTAACATCGGCTCGCCAAAGACGTTCAGCTCCACGCCACGGTTACGTTGCTCGGCGTCGAGTCCGTAGTGTTTGGTCACGCTGTCGAGGATTGCAGAGGGCATTTTGATTTCAAACAGGGCCAGCGAGCCGCCAACACGACCGAAATCCGCCTTCACGCCGATTTCGTTTTGCTTCGAGTGCACGATACCGGTACTTTGCCCGTAGTTTGTCGCCGTGTTTGGCGCGGTTTTGCCCGGCTGTAGCGCTTCGGTATGGTTGGCGTACAGTGAAATGTCTTGCCACGGCTTGTAAACCACGCCATAGGTTGGCATCCAGCGACTGCCGTCGAAGCTGTCCGCGTCATTTTCCGCCCCGGTGATTTTGTCGTAGCCGCGAATCACCACCTTTTGATGGCGCGCACCGACGGTAAACAGCAGCGAATCGTCCAGTACGCCGAGGGTGTCGCTCAGCAGCCAGCCCTGGGTACGGGTGCGGCCACTGGTCAGCGGATCGCTGTAGTTGCCGCCCTTGCCATTCGAATTGGTGCTGTCAGGCGCATCCACGCCGGTATTGTGATAGATATTGCTGATCGGATTATCTGCCGCCGCCGACATCTTCCAGGCGATTTTTTCGTTTTTGCTCATCGCCGAGTAGCCGACATTCACTTTATGTGAAACGAAGCCGGTATCGAAATTACCGCGAATGCCTGCCATACCGCTGACAGCATCGCTGATGCGGTTGGTATCCAGCCGCGTGGCGGTGTTTTTACCACTTTTATCGACAAGCTTCGCCCCGCTGTAAAGTCCTTCTTCGTGAGCGTGTTGCGCCCCCAGGCCCGTGTAGACAGTCCAGCTGTCGGTGATGTCGTACTCGCTGCGCCACATCCCAAACTCATTTTCGATATTGCTGTAGGCCCATTTTTGCGAGTAGTTACGATCGTTTTTCGGAGGCACGGGGACAAAATCCACCCCGGCGATGTTTACGCCGGTTTCGCTGCCGTGGAAACTTTTCTTCTGATAGCCCATATCCACGGATGTGCGGAATTTATCGCCTTTGTAGTCAAGCCCGGTCGAGAGCAGCGTGGTCCGGCGACGATCGTTATCCACCGGTGCTTCGCCTTCGCGATGAACCAGATTCACGCGAGCGCCAAACCGATCGCTGTCGCCAAAACGACGTCCCGCATCCAGGGTGGTGCCAATCTGAGAATTTGAGGTGTAATCGACGCCGACTTTCGCCTGAGGAAGCTCTCCGGCATGTTTGGGTTCCAGGTTAATCATCCCGCCCACGGCGGAGGTCGCTGCGCCGTTCATCAGGGCATTCGCCCCTTTGAAAATCTCGATGCGCTCAACCATCTGGGCATCGACAACCTGGCGCGGTAATACGCCCGACAAGCCGCCAAAGGTCATATCGTCGCCGTCGAATTTCAGGCCGCGAATTCGATAGCTTTCCGCGTTATTGCCATAACCCTGCACAGACTGCACGCCCGCATCATTTGCCACCACATCCCCAATGGTATGGGCCTGTTGATCTTCAACCAGCTTTGAGGTGTAGCTAATGAGATTGAACGGCACGTCCATCGCGCTCTGTTGGCCCAGCATGCCCATCCGTCCGCCGTTGGCGACCTGACCGTCTAAAAAGGCCGGGACAAGTTCATCGCCGCCGGGCTTGAATGCCTCTGTCGCCGTCGTTTGTACGACAAGCGTCTCTTCTTTTGGCGTCTCAGCCGCCTGAGCGGTGTGCATAACCGTGCCGATTGCCATCGCCAGCAGCGTTTTATTCATTGTGGTTTTTTTCATCATTCACTCGTTCGTTACGCGCAAAATGGCCCTCACCGGGCCTGAAATAATGAGTTAAGGGCAATTCTGACAACGCTATCCGGCCCGTTCGCGGCCGGTCTTTTTAAAGGCCAGCTTCACGATGACGTAATACGTCTGAAAGCAGCAGGCTGTGCGGATGAGGCAATGAGGCCAGTGCAGAATTCACCGTAAACACTCAGGGGTTCCATGTGAGATCTGCGCTCACTGTTATGCGGGAGATCTCCCTCTGCGCCCACAAACACCAAAGAGAATGAGAACTATACGCATTATCTTTCTGTAATCAAGTGTAAACAGCGGCGGCAAGGCTTCGGAAGAAATACCAGCCCAGGCGGGAATCAAGCGTGTGGATGATAAAAAAAGCGTTGAGGGATAGTCAGGCTGACAAGAATGAGCAAGACGTCATTTACAGGGATATTCTGCATGCACAAACAGGAATGAAAGGGGGCAGTTCAGAAACGGTAAGGCGGATAATTTTAATGGTACGCCCTGTAGGATTCGAACCTACGACCTACGGCTTAGAAGGGCGAGAACTTATAATTTCCTTCACCTTCACCTGATTTCATAAGATTTCATGATTATGATTATAAAGGATTTTTAGATGTTGATTGCTGTCACTTGGTTTCATACCATATCACCATAACTTGACCCGTAACTTGACCCGGAATCTATGGCTAGCACTCTTCTGACTGACAGTAAAATACGTGGGCTGAAGCCTAAAAAATCTGCGTTCTACACTTGGCAGGCATCAGCGACCAGAGGAACAGGAAGGCTTGGTGTTAAGACATACCCATCGGGACGTAAGACTTTCGTTTACCGATATTTTCTCAATGGTAAGGAGAAGTTCGTCAATCTTGGTGATTTTCCAACTGTAGCACTCGCCGAGGCAATTGAAAAAGCTGGTGCCGCCGCCAAACACATTTCCGAACCATCGAAAGCAGTAGCCGACCTTGCTTCCATTAAAAAACTTTTCGACGATTATATAGAAGATCAGAAAGTTCGCGGGAAACGTTCCTACGAAAAAACGCAGAATCGAATTAACCAAGTTTTAGACAGCGAGCATATTGATCCCGGAATGCTTGCGCGAGATGTCACCCCTGACCACATAAAACGAGTGCTTTCAGAGTTCATCTCACGGGGAGCCAAAGCAGGAGCAAACAAGGTTCGAGCTAACCTTCATGCAATTTTTAACTTCGGCCTATTTGCTGACAACGACCCGGCAAACATTGACAACAAGACAGTATACGGACTTGAGCGAAATCCTGTATCTGTCGTTCCGTCCCAACGTGGGGTAGATAAGGCACTCGACAGATTTCTCCCCTGGGATGAATTGTCGGAGTTGTTGGATATTCTTCATCGGCCAGCATCTTCAGTACCAATGAGTAGTGATTTTGTTCAGCTTCTGCTCTGTTGTATCCATACAGCCGGACAACGCCCCTGGGAGATCATGACGAATACCAAAAGCAATTGGGACAAGAAAGGTAAAATGCTGACAGTTCCCCCTGAAATATCCAAAACAGGTGATTATCACGTCATCCCTTTGAGCGCTACAGCTACTGCCATTCTTGAAGAGATGGAAAAACGCTACCCTGAGTCAGATTTTCTTTTCCCTGCAGATACAGCAGAAGGGCATCTCCTCTCGGCCGAGTACGGAAAGCAGCTACGAAAATTCTGTGAACGCGAACCATTTAATAAATTTACGCCAAGGGATATACGTCGCACTTTTAAAACACTGGCCGGTGATATGGGAATCAGCACCGAGATGCGCGACCGACTGCAGAACCATAAGCGGCCTGGAGTGTCTGCAAAACACTATGACCGTTATGACTATCTTAAAGAAAAAAGGGAAATAATCGAAGAGTGGGAACAGCGGCTTTTGTCTCTGCAGTAAGCACCTTGACACTGGTTAAATATACAGATAAAAATAACTGTATATCTAACCAGTGAGTGAGGTTTTTATGTTCGTTGAACTCGTCTATGACAAACGTAACGTTGATGGGTTGGCTGGGGCCAGGGAGATCATTTTGGCGGAGCTCACGAAGCGAGTGCACCAGATTTTCCCTGATGCCCAAGTGAGAGTGAAACCTATGCAGGCGAACGGCTTGAATAGCGATGCCAGCAAAAGCGATCGGGAAAAGCTGAACCGCATGCTGGAGGATATGTTTGAAGAGGCCGATATGTGGTTGGTTTCTGAGTTCCCATCTGTACGACAAGTTGGGCTGTAAAATTGTGCTGGCCGTCAGCATCAATATTCACCGGCGACCAGCCTTACGTTTATTCATTCCCTACCGGGAACTTCCGATACAGCGTTGACACCCCCACATCGTAAATTATTGCCACACGCTGGCGTGATTCACCTGCTGCAATTAACCTCCCTGCCTGAGCCCACTGCTCATCCGTTAATTTTGGTCTCCGGCCGCCGATCCGCCCTTCTGCTCGTGCGGCTGCCAATCCAGCCCGGGTACGCTCAATGATCAGCTCCCTTTCCATTTCGGCTAGCGCGCCCATGACATGAAAGAAGAATCTCCCCATCGGCGTAGACGTGTCTATGCTGTCGGTCAGGCTGCGAAAATTAATCCCTCGCTCTCGCAGCTCCTCCACGAGAACGACAAGATGCCGCATGCTTCGACCGAGACGATCGAGTTTCCAGACCACCAGCGAGTCGCCCTCTGATAGTGTCCGGAGTACCTTCTTTAGCCCTGGCCTGTCAGATGTCTTTCCGCTCATCTTATCTTCGAAAATCAGTTCACATCCTGCGCTATCGAGCGCATTTCTTTGCAATGCGGTGTTCTGGTCATTTGTTGACACCCTCACGTAGCCAATAAGCACGTCTTTCCCTCACGACAAAAGCCGAAACAATGCCAGACAAGGGTTGATTTTTCATTCTCTAAAACGTCGGTTTGGGAACAGCCTCGAAAAGAAACGTTGGTACTGGAGCAAACCAGATCCCAGATATGAATTCTTTCACGTCAGGAGATACATGGTTCAAGTTGCCCAGCGGTCATATAGTTCAGGCATTTTC